>Ga0256405_10004246_pt1 | contig 27281 bp, 26 predicted proteins | sample RumenRJG_02DNA_FD_189096 | JGI IMG/M metagenome (GOLD analysis project Ga0256405, IMG submission 189096) | Bovine rumen microbial communities from Lethbridge, Alberta, Canada - RJG_02 | ecosystem: Host-associated > Mammals > Digestive system > Stomach > Rumen | place: Canada: Alberta... | reverse complement strand
AAATCCAAGTAGGCGCGTGTTTCAAAGAAAAATGACTAACTTTGCAGGTCGAAAAAAGAAAAATCAAGAAAAATGTTACAGAAAATAGAAGCACTGCTGAAGGAAATCAGCGGACTGACGGCGACAAGTGCCGAGGAAATTGAACAACTGCGTCTGAAATACCTCAGCCGAAAGGGCGAAATCAACGCGCTTATGGCGGATTTCCGCAATGTGGCTGCCGAGGAGAAGAAGGTGGTCGGAGTGAAAATCAACGAGTTGAAACAGTTGGCTTTCGACCATATCAACGCGCTCAAGGAGCAACTGGAGAGTGGCGGCGACGAGGCCGACGACATCGACCTGACGCGCACGCCCTACCCGATTCGTCTGGGCACGCGCCATCCGCTGACCATCGTGAAAAACGAGATTATCGACATTTTTCAGCGCATGGGCTTCACGCTGGCCGAAGGTCCTGAAATCGACGACGATTTGCACGTCTTTACGAAGCTGAACTTCGCCGCCGACCACCCTGCCCGCGACATGCAGGACACATTTTTCATCGAAACCAACCCCGACGACGTGGCGAAGAACGTCATTCTGCGCTCGCACACGTCGAACGACCAAGCGCACTACATGGAGACGCACCAGCCGCCGATTCGGGTGATTTGCCCGGGTCGCGTCTATCGCAACGAGGCCATTTCCGCCCGTGCCCACTGCTTTTTCCATCAGGTCGAGGGTCTTTACATCGACAAAAACGTCTCATTCACCGATTTAAAGCAGGTGTTGCTGTCGTTTGCCCGCGAAATGTTCGGCGCCGACACGAAAATCCGCCTGCGTCCGTCGTATTTCCCGTTCACCGAGCCGAGTGCCGAAATGGACATTTCGTGCCACATCTGCGGCGGAAAGGGCTGCGGATTCTGCAAACACACGGGCTGGGTCGAGATTCTGGGCTGTGGCATGGTCGATCCGAACGTGCTCGAGGCTTGTGGCATCGACAGCAGCGTCTATACGGGCTATGCCTTCGGAATGGGTGTGGAGCGCATCACGAACCTGAAATATCGCGTGGCCGACCTGCGAATGTTCTCGGAGAACGATACACGATTCTTGCGCGAATTTGAAGCGGCGAATTGAATTTAAGGGAAGTGAACCGAAGGTCGCTGACTGAAAGGAGGCAAAGGGGAGTGAAACGGCTTTTTTATATCATTTTCGGACTTTTGACCGTCGCGATTTCGGCTTTCGCAGAAGAAACCGACTCGCTGTCGAATCGCTCGAAAGTGCCTTTCTCACGACATTTCGGTTACACGCTGAGCGTTTCGCCCGGTCGCGTCATCGTGATGGACAAATGGCAGAAGAAATGGCAGAAAAACACGAAGACCATCGCCTTTGCCATCGAAGCGAACTACACTGCCTTGCCGCAAGACAACGACGATTTTGCCATCGATTACAACTATCCAACGCTGGATTTCGGCCTGAAATTCAACCTGAACGACGTGACAATGCACCGCTCGCCCGACGAGGCTTGGGGAATGGCCGAAGAGGTCGATTACGACTCGAAACTGGGCAACATCGCCACGCTTTACGCCACTTTCACCCGTCCGATTTACCGAAACAACCGTTGGATGTTCGACTACAGCCTCGGAACGGGCATCGGCTACGGCAAACACAAATACAGCCGTGGCAACAATATCGACAACGAACTGACGGGGTCGCGCTTCCTCATCTATTTCACGGGCGGCCTGCACGCCACCTATCGCTTCGCCGACGACTGGGGAATGATGGGCGGTGTTGAGTTCTACCACCACAGCAACGGTGCGCTGAACCGTCCGAACAAGGGTGTGAACATCGTCGGGCCGGTTGTGGGACTGCGCTATATGCCGTATTGGAAGGAGTTGGGGAGTAAGGAGTTGGGGAGTAAGGAGGCATTTCAGAAGCGGTTTTATGCCAATTTCACGTTGGGTGTCGGTGGAAAAACACTGAACGAAGACTGGCAACTGACGCAATTCCAAACGCCACCCGATTCGCCTGACTATCGCACAGGACGCTTCCGTTTCTACATGGCCTATTCGCTGCAAACCGACATCATGTATCGCTATGCCCGCCGTTGGGCATCGGGCATCGGAGCCGACCTCTTCTACGGCACCTACGCCGACCGCGTCCGCGACATCGAAACCATTCAAAATTCAACATTCAAAATTCAACATTCAAAAGTTTCCCCTTGGTCCTTCGGTCTCGCCCTGAAGCATCAAGTCTATTACCACAACCTTTCCGTCGCCATGTCGCTCGGCTACTACCTCTATCGCCAGATGGGGCGGAACGCGAAGGAAATCGAGCAGCCCTACTACGAGCGCATCGGCATCCACTACACCATTCCGTCGCTTCGCAACCTCACCGTCGGCTTCAACATCAAGGCACACCTCACGAAAGCCGACCTCACCGAACTCGTTGTCAGTTATCCTGTCGATTTATAGAATCTTTTTTGTTTAGGCTCGTTAAAGCGAGGGGCGAAATTGTTAAATAGGAATAAAGAAGCGTGACAAATTGGCAGATTAACAATTTTTGCACCTAAATTTGCATCCCGAAAATAAACGATGGCGGAAAAAATCCGTCAATTCAGTTGGATTTCGGAAGAAAAATCGATTTCAGAAGAAAAATGTTGAACTTTTAATACGAAAAGACAATGAAAAAGTATCAGAAATTGTTGCTGAGCGCCATGTGCGTGGTCGCACTGGGGCTCTCCGCCGGAACATTCATCAAAGTGAATGCCGCAAGCGGCCCTGTGGTCGCAGTTGCAGGACAACCCGTCGATTTGACCTATGCAGCCGACAAGGCGTTGCCCGCCGTAGTGCATATTAAATATGTGCAAAACTCGAAGACGCAAACCGTCAGAATGCAAAGCAATCCGTTTGAAGACTTCTTCAACGACCCGTTCGGATTCTTCGGAACACCGCAGGGCGGCACGCGCGAACGCCAGATTCAGACCCCGAAGCGCACAGCCACAGGTTCGGGCGTGATTATCTCGTCCGACGGCTACATCGTCACGAACAACCACGTCGTGGCCGATGCCGACGAACTCACCGTGACGCTCAACGACAACCGCGAATTCTCGGCCCGCATCATCGGAACTGACCAGACGACCGACCTCGCCCTCATCAAAATCGACGGCAAGAGTCTGCCCGCCATCGCCATCGCCAACAGCGACGACCTGAAAGTGGGCGAATGGGTGCTGGCAGTCGGCAATCCGCTTGGACTGAACAACACGGTGACGGCTGGAATCGTGTCGGCGAAGGCTCGCTCGATTGGTGCCAACGGCGTGGAGTCGTTCATCCAGACCGACGCCGCCATCAACCAAGGCAATTCGGGCGGTGCGCTCGTCAATACACGCGGCGAACTCGTCGGCATCAACGCAATGTTGGCATCGCCTACGGGCTCGAACATCGGCTACGGATTCGCCATCCCCACGACGATTATGAACAAAGTCGTGGCCGACATCAAGGAATATGGCACCGTGCAGCGTGCGCTGCTCGGCATTCAGGGCGGTGATGTGCTGAACTACATCAACAGCGAGAAAGAGAAAGACAACGAAGTCGATTTGGGTACGAATGAAGGCGTTTATGTCGCGAAAGTCGAGACCGACGGCGCTGGTGCCGATGCTGGACTCGAAAAGGGCGACGTCATCACCCACATCGACGGCAAGAAGGTCACGAAAATGAGCGAAATGCAGGAAATTATGTACAACAAGCGACCGGGCGACAAGGTTTCCATCACCTATCTCCACAACAAGAAGAAAGTGACGAAAACCGTGACGCTGAAGAACGCGCAGGGCAACACGAAGGTCGTGAAACAGGCCGATATGGACGTGCTCGGAGCCGACGTGCGACCCATCACCTCGCAGCAGAAAGAACAGCTCAACATCAGCTACGGACTGGAGGTCATCAAGGTGAACAACGGTAAACTGAAAGATGCTGGCATCACCAAGGGATTCATCATCCAGAAAGTGAACGACGAGGCGATGAAGTCGGTTGAAGACCTGCAAAAAATCGTCAAGGAAACTTCGACGAGCAAAGAGCCCGTACTGGTGATTCGCGGCCTCTACCCGACTGGCAAGAAGGCCTACTTCGTGGTCGATCTCGAAAATTAAATCTCCGAGATGAGAGCATCAAGACCGGCACTGAAGCGGACTCTCATCAGGGAGACGTTGCAAAGTTACTAAAAGAAATTGTAACCGCCAAGGAAAATGGCGAAAAAGAAACCGAATTTCTAAGAGCAAAAAAGTGGGAATAGCAATTATTTCCACTTTTCTTTTGCCATTTCGGAAAAAAACTTTATCTTTGCAAGCGAAACGATTTGGAGGACAAAAATATGACAACGATGACCGTTCAGATTCCCAACAATCAGGTGGGATGGTTCGAGCAGATGGTTCGGGCTATGGGATGGGGTTTCAAGAAAGAAGACACGCCCGCTGTTACTAAGAAGAGTCCTCGCGTGTATGAGGCAGAGGTGGATGAATTGCTTTCGATGTTTAACACCGACCAGATTTCACAAGAGGAGATAGATCGTGAGTGCGAACTTGTAAGGGAGGAACTGTATAATGCCCGTCAAGTCCGTTAAAATGATCATCGACACGAATCTTTGGATTTCGTTCCTTATAGGTTTGAAGTCCTCGTCAGCCATTCGTCGTATTCTGACCGATGGTGCAGTGAGTGTAGTGATGACAGACATTCTTCAGGCAGAAATTATGGCAGTGGCTTCGCGTCCTAAGCTTGCCGGCTATTTTGCCCCTGAAGCCTGCGAGCGGCTGTTGGCATTTCTTCGTACTCGCAGCGACGAGTATGTACTTGGCGACATTCCCAGTCGTTGTCGCGACCCGAAAGACGATTATCTGTTGGAACTTGCTCGCGTTTCCGATGCCGACATCCTTGTCACGGGCGATAAAGACCTTACGGATATGCGCCAATTTGGTCGCTGCCAAATAATGACACTGGCAGAGTTTAAACGCAAGTTCTTATAAAAAAATGAGTAAATAACAATCAAATAATAGTAATCATTAAAACTTATAACAAAAAACAGACAGTACTGAATGATTCAGGTCATTTTTGCGGTATCAGATGCCGCGATGGCCAAGAGGGTGAAAACTTCAGCACGTTAAAGTATTAACCGAGAAGTGCGCAGACACCCATCCGAAACTTTTTAGATATAGAGCTTTCAGGCTCTTGTTCTCTTACATAGAAACCGCCAATTTCTAAAGTAGCAGCCTATAATTAGGCTATAACAATGAGAGGATAAGAAGTCAGAATGTTCGCACCGATAGGTGTGGAATTTCCAAATCTTATTGTCATTGTGGGCTACTTGGCGATGCCTTATGTAAGGATAAGCGGAGGAATGTTTACGCCTTTTCTATTAAACTAAAACAAGATATGGATTCAATATTTAAATTATTGCAAGAAGCCAAAAATAGGTTTTTGGCCAACTTGAAAAATAGGCAAAAGGATTCTCTTGCCAAATTTGGAGAGATTGCAGAAAGCATCCGCCAAAGTTACAAGACTGGTGGCTTCTCTGCTTATAGCATTGTAGATATCGACAGCGAGTTTTTGGAACATCAAGAAGAAACGCATCAACTTCCACCTTTCGTGCGCATCGGTAGCCTCACACCAGTTAATGCCGATGACAGCATTAAGGAAAAACTAACCGTGCCGTTTCTCTTTCCATTCTCGCGAACAAATGCCACCACATTTATTCTTTCTAAAGATGATGCGAAGAACATTCACAATCTCTTCTCACTCATCTCATTCCGACTGATGCTTTCCTTGCCAAGAGATATGTTCAAAATGAAATTTATCGACAACAATTATGGCAGAGACTTCAACATCATCAGCAAAATCGACACAAAAATTATTGGAGACAGCATTATTACGAGTCATTCAGACCAAATAAACCTCATTGCCTCTCTTGAAAAAGAAATGGTATCTACCTATCAAAAACTGCTGATAACCGAAGATTCCCTCGCAGAATATAACGCGAAAGCAAAAAGTATGGCACGACCTTATACATTTGTGTTTATTTCCAACTTTCCCGCAGGGTTTACCCAAGAATCTTCCGAGAAACTGATTAATATGATAAACAACGGCAACGCCACCAAAGCAGGCATATATTTCTTCATCAGCATTGATGAAAGCATACAGCCTGCCAGGGGAGTTGACGTAGAGCGGTTGAAAGATGTCTCATCGGTTATTTATCAGAACTCGCCCATTGACTATGAAATTCAGCATAAAGATTTCTCAAAGGAATGGAATGATAGCTTCAACATCGTTCTTGATAGTCAATTGCCTCAGAATCTGGAAGAAGTAATTGGACTTATCAATGGTAAAAAGGAGAAGAAAAATTACCTTACATTCATCGTGGACTATCAGAAACGATTGGAAAAAGGTGAAATCTGGCAGACTAATAGCCAAGATGAAATTAAAATACCCATAGGATTTGTTAATCCTCAAACGATTCAGAACCTACAATTTGGCAAATATACCAACGATTACTTCGGACTTATCGGCGGACTTCCACGTATGGGTAAAACCAATCTGTTGCACAATATTATACTGTGGGGCGCTATGGAGTATTCACCTTTCGAGTTGAATTATTATCTCATTGACTGCAAAAATGGAACAGGATTCAATGCATACAAACAATTGCCACACGTCAAAATCCTTTCCATTTCCAACGACCGCGAGTTTGGTGCGAGTTCATTAGACAACTTGGTACAAGAAATGTACAGAAGAGCAGAGATTTTCAAGGAAGCCAGTACCCGAAAAAAAGTTCTTATTGAAAACATACAAACTTATCGTCGCCTGACTGGTGAGAAGATGCCACGAATATTGGCTATTGTCGATGAGTTCCAGGTGCTTTTCGAGAATGAGGACAAAATTGCGCGTATGATTCGCGCCACGCTGAACAAACTATTCCGCGAAGGACCAGCTTTCGGCATCAGCATCATTTTGAGCAGCCAAGGCATAGGTGGAGTTGATGTTCCAATCAAAAATATCACTTGGCGTCTTTCTTTCCGCCTACTTTCAGACATCGAATCTCAAAGAATCATTGGCAACGATGGGGCTTTGAAATTGACACGTGTTGGCAATGCCATTATCAACAATCAGAATGGCGACAAAGCAGGTAACATCAATTTCCAAGTTGCGCTACTCGGCGATGAAGTTTACCAACTTGTCAATACTCTAAAAGAAAAATATGCAAGAGAATACCCAGAAAGACCTCTCACGCAATATATTTCCGATGGAAACAACGACGGTCATATTGAAAGAAACAAAGAGTTGCTGCTATCCTTGAAAACAGATCATTTCAAAGTTAACGACCGTTTTTGCGACATTTTCATCGGCGAACCTGCCTTCATCCGTGAAAAGCACGCATTTATCAGAATACGTCGCCAACAGGGTTCGAATATTGTTCTGGTAGGAAAAGACACAAAATCTGCTTTGATTATTGTCGGAATGGTTAATTATATGTTATCCAGACAAAGTAGTGCAGGTAGCCAATTCCATATTGTTGATTGTTTCAATATCGACAACGAATATGCAGAGAAAATGGAATTCATAAAAAAATATTCACCAGACATCCATATCTCTTATTCCCGAAATATGGCAGAAACCGTTGCCAATGTGCATACCGAATTAGAGAACCGCATAACTGCGGAAAGTAGAGGTGAAAATGTCAATGGGCGTATTTGTCTTTCTTTGGTATATATGCAAAACTGCCGTGCATTAAAGAAAGAGGGTTTCAATGCCTCGCCAATTACAAAACAACTAATTCGGCTCATCAAAGAAGGTCCAGAATACGGCATTCATATCATACTTCATTCTTTGAATTATCAAGGACTGATGGAAGTGATAGATTCTGCGACACTCAACGAATTTGAAAACCGTATCGCTCTTGACAGCGGCAAGTCTATGAGTATTATTTCAGAATCCACTTCTTCCCAGATAAGAGAGCAGGGAACCATTCTCTTACAGGGACCAGACGAGTTTATGACCTATAACCCCGACCTTGTAAGGGTTTACTCTCAATTCAACCACAGCAGCATTGGCAGTGGTGAAGGAATCCGCTTTATTGACGAACTCATAAAAAAATAAACATTATGGATCTGATAAAATCATATAACGAATTATACGCCACTTCCAAAACGTACAACGAATTAGTTGTGGCGGAAAAGCGAGAGCAGAAAAAGTTTGATGACCTTGAGAATTTCCTTCGACAAAACAGCGATGACATAAAAAAGTATGGGCTGGAGGCGGAAATTTGCAAATTGTTTAACAAGAACGCAGACATTAGCATCAAGTCTATAAAAAGCCTCATTGAATCAAAACAGAAAGAGGAAGAAGACCGCCTTTTGCGAGAAATGGAGGAAGAAAAGCGCCGTCAAGAGCGAGAGGAAGAAAAACGCAGACTTCGTGAAAAAAGGGAAAGAGAGCGACTTGAACGAGAAAGATTGGAACAGCTGAGAAAAGAAGAACAACGCAAAAAGATTATCAAATGGGTGCTTATCTCAATAGCGGTTATAATAGTCGCTCTTGTACTCATTCTGATTGTAGTACCTTGGGTGATTGCTAATTGGATATGGATTGTTATTGGTATTGCAATCATAGGGTTTATCGTTTTTAAGATGTCTGATTAAATATGAGTATTCTCAATAGCAATGACTATCAACGCGGTTTTGCCGATGGCAAAAAAGATGCCGAGGAACGCAAAGAACCCGACTATAGCAGGATGGGGCTTTCGTGGAAATTTGCCATCCACGGAGCACATTCGTTAGATTCTTATACGAGAGGGTATAAGGATGCTTACAAGGAAGTTATGCAGAAAAGCATCGTTCAGAAGGTCGAGATCGTACCACCCAAAACAAAAAATCAACCATCATTTAATCATTCAACAAATCATCAAACAAAATCAAAAAGTATGGATACACAGAGAATCGAGCTTCAATTAGAGGCACTCAGACAATTAGAGCAGTTCTTGCTCAACACCATTGAAGAGTTGCACGCACGGATGCAGACATACAACGACCGTGTAAGTGCTCTTCGCAGTGAAGGACTTTCGTTAGAAATCGCAGACAATTATGATGCGAACTATTGCATTCCCAACAATCAAAAACTCTGGCAACTCACAGAATCGATGCAAAATGCAGATTTGCAATACCTGCGTGAGAATATTGCTGGATTTGAGGAAGCAATGGAACGTGCAATGCGTAACTATAACAATTAAAATTGATTGAAATTTCCTCAGAAACGAACCCAAATCTTTCTGGGGGAAATAGTTATAAATTCTTAACTGGTTCAGCATAATAGTGGAAATAGCAATTATTTCCACTTTTCTTCGTTTTTTTCGCGAAAAAAGCGTAATTTTGCAACTTAAAAGCTGAAAAGAATATGAGACAACTGAAAATCAACAAGCAAATCACGAACCGAGAGAGTGCATCGCTCGAAAAATACCTTCAGGAAATCGGACACGAGGAATTGCTCTCGCCCGAGGAGGAGGTGGAGTTGGCGCAGCGCATTCACAAGGGCGACCGCGACGCGCTGGAACGCCTGACGAAGGCCAATCTGCGGTTTGTCGTTTCAGTTGCCAAGCAATATCAGAATCAAGGGCTGAGCCTCGCCGACCTCATCAACGAAGGGAATGTCGGGCTCATCAAGGCTGCCGAGAAATTCGACGAGACACGCGGTTTTAAGTTCATTTCCTACGCCGTGTGGTGGATTCGGCAGTCGATTATGCAAGCCATCGCCGAACAGAGCCGATTGGTGAAATTGCCGCTGAATCAGGTGAATTCGGTGAATAAAATCAACAAAATGCTCAGCAAGTTCGAACAGGAGAACGAACGGCGACCGAGCATCGACGAAATCGCCGAGAACATCGACTTGGACGAGGAGAAAATCGCCGAAGCCATCAGAAATGCGAGCCGCCACGTGTCGATGGACGCGCCGTTCTCGAACGGCGATGAAAACAGCCTGCTCGACGTGATGCCCAACGCCGACGCGCCACTGGCCGACAATCTGGTGGAAATGGAGTCGTTGCGCGACGAAATCGCTGCGGCACTCAAGACGCTGAACGAGCGCGAGCGCAAGGTTTTGGAGGCATTCTACGGCATCGGACAGCCCGAAATGACGCTCGACGAAATCGGCAGAAGTTTGGGACTCACTCGCGAGCGCGTGCGGCAAATCCGACAGAAAGCGATTCGCCAACTGCGAAAAAACACGAAAAACAAAGCGCTGAAAGCGTATCTTGGACGGTGATTTTCGTGGAGTGAGGAGTGTGGAGTGTGAGGTGAAAAGTGAAAAGTGAATAAAAATAATATGACAAAAATGACAAAAAATCTACTGGCAGCACTGCTGCTGACGGCGGCGACAATGCTTCCGAGCGAGGCGTTCGGCATCAACAGACCGACGAAAGTCTATATGTTCGGATTCGCCACGTCGTTCAACGATTCGACGGTGTATCTCACTGATATTCAACAAGTTGATACGGCTTGGATTGACACCAGAACCGATTTCATTTATGGTCGTCAGGACTTCTCGTATCAGTTTGCCGAGCATCTTCGCAGCGACGAGAATCCGTATCCGACAGCCCTCGTCATCTTCGCCGAGAAGCGCAAGGACATCGAGAAAAAATACCTGAAACTCAGGAAGCACTACACCACAGCGAAAAAAGGTCGTTTCACGCTCAAAAACATCGACGTGAACACCTTCCGATTCAAAAGTGTCAAGCCCGAAAAGCCTGAAGAAACCTACACAAAGAAACAGTTGAAGGAGGCCATCAAAAAAGAGAAAAACGAGCTGAAACAGAAGCAAAAAGAGGCAAAAAAACTGTTGAAAGCCGATCAAAAAGCCAAGAAAGAAGCCACGAAAAAGGCAATGGCCGAGGCAAAACAACGGGCAAAAGAACTTAAAAACAAAAAGTAATGAGCATCAACGATTTCCGCGTGGCCGAGCACGACATCCGAATCATCTTCAAAGACTCGGACAAGAACGGAATGCACCTGCTACCGTCGTTTGAGCCGTTCCGCGCCAAGAACGACGGGCTGAACCTCTTCTTCCACCTGACCATCGACGACACGCTGCGCCCCATCCCCAAGGCACAGCGCGAGCGCATCCGCACCTTTGACACGGGCAACGGCGACACGGTGGTCGATCAGACGGCCGACGGCGGCTATCAGTACATCATCAAAGACCTGCGCGGCCACGAATGTTGCCTGCTCATCGCCAACAAAGACTTCAGCGAATGTCACTGCGCCCTCAACGGCTCGTACAATATGCGGAAATTCGGCCTCAACAACGCGCTGATGCTGATTTTCGCCTTCGCTGGCAGCCAACAAGACACGCTGCTCATCCACGCCTCGCTCGTCCGGCAGAACGGCTACGGCTATCCCTTCATCGCCAAGAGCGGAACGGGAAAAAGCACACAGGTGAGCATGTGGCTGCGCCATATTCCAGGCTGCGACCTGATGAACGACGACAACCCGATTATTCGCATCATCGACGGCGAAGCCTATATTTTCGGCGGTCCGTGGAGCGGAAAAACGCCCTGCTACCGCAATGTGAAGGCCAAACTCGGTGCCATCACGCGTATCGACCGAGCCGAAGAAAACAGCATCGAAAAACTGCCGCCCGTCGAAGCCTTTGCCTCGTTTCTGCCGTCGTGTTCAACGATGAAATGGGACGAAGACATTTTTGAGCGCATCTGCGACACGGTGACGCGCATCATCGAACTGACACCGATTTACACACTGCACTGCCTACCCAACAAAGAAGCCGCCATCCTATGCAACAAAGCCATCTCAAGGTAAGGGAAATCAAGCTGTCGAACGCCGAATTCCTGCCAGAAATCGTGAAACTGATGGACGAAGGCCACACCGTGACGCTGCGCCTGCGCGGTTTCAGTATGCGCCCGTTTCTCGAGGACAATCGCGACAAGGCACTGATGACGAAGGCGACGAATCCGAAGGTGGGCGACCCTGTGTTGGCGGAAGTCGATCCGAAACATTTCGTGCTGCACCGCATCATCGCCATCGACGGCGACCACGTGACACTGCGCGGCGACGGCAATCTGAACGACGAACATTGCACACTCGCCGACGTGAAAGGCGCAGTCATCGGCTTCTATCGCAAGGGGCGCACGACGCTCGACCGCACCGACGGCTGGAAATGGCGCACCTACTCGTTCTTCTGGATGCGACTCTACCCTGTTCGCCGCTATCTATTGGCGTTTTATCGGAGGATTTGGCTGAAGTTTATTTAATTTGAGACATTTATGGAAGAAGATGTTCGCATAGTGATAAAATGGGTAGCCATTTGGATTGTTCTTGGATTCTTTGCCATACAATGTTTAGGGTATGCTAATCAGAAAGTAACAGTTCCAAAGGAAAAAGAAAAACTTGAAGAAAAGTTTGAAGAAGATGATGAACTACCTGAATCCAATACCCAGACTTCTACCTCACGCCCGATACAACGAGAAGTCATGTCAGATGAAGAACAAGCTATTATGGCAGATATTGACATGAAGTATAGCGTGAAAATGTATGAAATGTATGGAAAAATGGACCCGAACTTTCCTCCAAAAGGTGCTATCAAATGGAAAGATGGATATTATTATAAAGAGTCTGATTTCGATCGAAAATGGGTGAATGATGCCATTTCAGATGTTTACTTCCCATCTTCAGGAGAGTGGGAATACGTATTGAAAAAAGGTGCAAAGCCTATCATGCCTGCCAACCCCTACAGAGATGAACGTTATGATTTTGAATAATCGAAAAATTACAATAAAAAATACACAACAATGAAAGCAAAAAAAGGTTTTAATCTGAGAAACGTCTGCGGCGAACAAATCATCGTGGCAGAAGGTAAGGAAAACATCGACTTTTCCAACATTATCAGTATGAACGAGAGTTCGGCCTACTTGTGGAAAAACGTGCAGCAACTGCCCGAGTTCAACTGCGAGAAATTAGCTGAACTGCTCACCGAACAGTACGAAATCGACTTCGAAACGGCTTTGGAAGATGCAAAAACGCTGTCGCAACAGTGGCTTGAGGCTGGAATTATCGAGGCGTAGTTTTTAGCATTAAAAAGTTCGGAAATCAGACTTCGCGACGAACCAAATCGTCCATCAACAACATTTCCGTCCGTCCGATTCCGTGGGCTTGTAGCAGTTCCGCGTCGCTCTTGAAATCGTTCACGAGCGCGTGGTTTTGCGCCTGTTTCCCAAGCAACCTCAGATAACGGCGAAACAGCCCGACCGCCGCCTCCACATCGTTGCCAAACCACTTGCAATAGCCTGCATTGAGGCAGTCGGCAGCGGTGTTTTCCGCATCTGAGACGAGCGAATCGTAGAGTTTGTCGGCTTGTTCGAGCGAACCCTGCACGAGCAATCCCCAAGCCAGCGCACGACAGACATTTTTGTCGTCGGGACGCTCGTAATAGTGCTTGTAGAGGCGCTGCACGGCCTCCTCGGCTTGTCCGTTGTGAATCTTCGCGATGCAGGCGTTCAAATCGTATGGCGCATTTTCGGGATTCAGCGACAGCAGTTTCTCGTAATACTGCGTGGCAGTCGCGTAGTCGCCGCAGTTGAAACTCGCCCGCGCCATTCCGTGCATCGCACGCTCGTCGTCGGGCATTTTTTCCAAAACACGGGCGAAGAGTTGCTGTGCATCGCGGTAATTTCCACGTCGAAGAGCCAGCGAAGCCTCAATCATCTGCTGTTCGGGGCTGTCGCTGTCGAAATTGTGAAGCACTCGCATCAGCGCGTCGTATTGCTTCTTTTTCAACAGAAAACGCTCCAAGGAAATCGCCTGTGTCGCCAAAGCCGATTGGCTGAAAATCGGATTCGTGAAAAAGAAAAATTCGGGCGATTTTTCGTAGTCGAAGGGCGACTGAAAATCGTTTTTCTGCGGAAAAAGTCGGAAAAAACGATACAAATCCTGCAAATACATTCGTCGGATATAGGCCGCCGACCGCGTTTCCACCTCTTCCATCGTCGGACCGAGCGCGTCCTCGTTGTTGAGCAGTTCGCGCATATTTTCGGGCAGTCGGTCGAGCACCGACGACATCGCCAGCGCAAACGAATATTTATCGGAATCGCAGAAAGGTCCTCTATCCAACAAAAGTTGCAAGAATCGGCTGTTTTTCAGCTTTTCAGCCACTTGTCGCAGGCCTGGATGCTCCACGTTGAAGGGCATCAACCAGTTGCTCGTCGTGTAGAAAAACGAAAAACGCTTCATCTGCGAAAATCCGCCGAAATAGATGTCGGAACCACTGCGCTGCATATCCATCATCCGCTGAATCGTCTGTTCGAGTTCCTCCATTTTCTCGTCGTCGGCGTCGGGGTTGAGAATATCTTGCAAGGCGTCTTCCTCGACCTCCTCGATGCCAAACCGCGTGATGCGAATGTTCTGATTCTTGATAATTGTCGGCATAATGTCGCGCCGGATGGTTTCGTGGTCGCGGTCGGCATCCATACACAGGAAAATCTGCTTTTGCAGTTCCAAAAGTTCGCGACGCGTCGGTTCGTCGGCGCAAAGTTGCTCGACGAGTGGGTCGTATTCGGGAAAAATCTTGTTGAAATCCTTGTCGGGAAGGGCGAACGCAAGACCCACCAACGCCCGTTGGCGACGAATCTCATCGGTAGCGCGACGATAGACCTCAAAGAGCATTTCGAGTTTCGCGATGTCGGCCACAGCCATCGCCGAGAGCATCACGGCACTGATGAGCAGCGCCGCGTCGCCATTGTCGATGGTCGGCGAGAGCAGCAGTTCGGTGTAGAACGATTTTTTGCCCGAACTCCATTGGCGCGACGACAAAAGGCCGTTGAAAAGCGTATCCAACTGCTTCAGATGCTCGTCGTGAAGGGTTTGCAGGCGCGATTCGGCTTGTTCTTCGGGTTCGAGCGAGAGCATCGCGAGGTTTTGCACGTAACCTTCGAGCATCTGGCGCACGGTGTCGTAGTCGTCGGTCAGGTCGGGATGGTTCTTCGCGGCAGTGCCGAAAGTGGCGTTCGTGGCTTGCAATTCAGCCAGTTCAAAGTCGCCGAGCAGGTCGGCCATACGGCGCAAGAGCGAGCGATAGACCTCCTCGCGTTGGTCGTCGCGATAGCCGTGCAACATAAAGTCGCACATCCGCTGATAGTCCGACTCCAGATTTTCCAACCGTTGCCGCAGCACACCGCTCACGACGAAAGGATTTTCGGCGAGAACGGCTCGCAAACGACGAATGGCAGCACCCACGTTGCTTTCACCAATGAGTTTTCTCCTGATTTTATTGATTTCCGACATTTTTACTTTTTCACCTTTTTACCTTTTCACTTTTTCAACCATTTCCTCGCTTCTTCCACATCCTTCTCACGCGGAGCGGCGGCACGCGGAAATTTCAATTTCGGCAATGCTCGGACAGTCGCCGAGTTCACACCGCAATATTTTTCGACAATATCGCCGTACTGCCCTACTCCACGCCCGTTGAGCGAGTCGCAAGCCACGTTGTAAACCTTCAGGAAAGCGTCGATTTGCGCCTTAATGCGACGGTCTTTCATTGCCTTTTCGCGAAACGCCACCACGCCCAGACGCAGGTCGGTCGAGTCCGATTTCCAAATGACCGAATGTTTCAGTTGTCGCGCAGCCGTGGCTTGCGGTTCGGGCAACCACAGCGCGTCCATTTCGTTGTTTTTGAGCATTTGCAGTCGCAGCGCGATGTCGTTGATTTGCACGCGATAGACCGTCGCCGTCGTTTTCACGCCTTTCAGGGCGCGATCGGTCAGCAAATCGGTTGCCGAGAAGCGCGTCATTGCCACCATTTTGTCGCCCAACTGGCGCGTTTCCTTCAAGCGTGCCGTGCGGTTCGCCACGAGTTGCCACGCCGTGTTCGTCACCGCCACGTAGTTCAGTGCCGTGCCGCGGTTGCGCATCCGTTCCGACCGCACAAGGTCGGTGATGGCACCCTCGACGCTACCGCCCACGAGTGCCGTATCGACGTCCATTTGCGCCTTGAACGGTCGCAGTCGAACGTCGATTTTCAGCGAGTCGAACCATCCGCGCTCCGCCGCCACGAACATCGGCAGACAGTCGAGCGTCGGCAACACCGCCACCTTCAACGCCAACGAGTCTTGTCGTCGCTGTTCAGCGCGTTCTGCCCGTGTGATTCGTCGCTTTTCCTCGTAGGATTGGCCGCACGACATCAGCCATAAAAGCGCGAAAAAAAGTCCCAAAATTTTCTTCATCACTGCAAAATTTCGAAATTCTTGACTGCAAAGTTACGAAATTTTTCTGGGCAAGCGTGTGTCGAGTCAGTTTTTTTTCGTATCTTTGCCCTGAAAATTTGATTTTTATGGTGAAAAAAGACAAGACAATGTTTGTCTGCGAGAACTGCGGACAAGAATCGCCGAAATGGGTCGGCAAATGTCCCGCTTGCGGCCAGTGGAACACGTTCAAGGAAATCAAGGTGAGCAACGACGTAGGCACGATGGCGGCTCGCTCGGCAGCGCAGTCGGTACGGGCAGGTGGCATCGTCGCGAGTAAAAACCATCCGCAGTTGCTGCGCGACATCTCTGCGAAGGACGAACCGCGATTTTCGACGGGCGACGGTGAACTCGACCGCGTTTTGGGCGGTGGACTCGTACCGGGAAGCATCGTGTTGCTCGGTGGTGAGCCAGGCATCGGAAAAAGTACGCTCACGCTGCAAACCATTCTCGGTATGAACGACCGAAAAGTGCTCTACGTGAGTGGCGAGGAAAGCGCCCATCAGTTGAAAATGCGGGCAGAGCGACTCGGCAACACCCAAAGTCCAACACCCAATACCTTATTGATTCTCACGGAAACCTCGCTTGAAGCCATTTTCGAGCATATTAAAGAGGTGCAGCCCGAACTCGTCGTCATCGACTCGATTCAGACTATCGCCACCGAAACCGCCGACAGTTCCGCCGGTAGCATCGTGCAGGTACGCGAATGTGCCTCTGCCCTCCTCCGTTTCGCGAAATCGAGCGGCGTGCCCGTCATTCTCATCGGCCACATCAACAAAGAAGGGTCGCTTGCAGGCCCGAAAATCCTTGAGCACATTGTCGATACGGTCATCCAATTTGAAGGCGACCAGCAACACCTCTACCGCATTCTGCGCGCCACGAAAAATCGCTTCGGTTCGACCAGCGAGCTCGGCATCTACGAGATGCGGCAAGACGGTCTGCGGCAAGTGTCGAACCCATCGGAACTGCTGCTCAACGTCGACCACAAGGGACTTTCCGGCGTGGCGATTAGTTCGGCGGTCGAGGGTGTCAGGCCATTTTTGGTGGAAACACAGGCGCTCGTTTCGTCGGCTGCCTACGGAACACCACAGCGCTCGGCCACAGGCTTCGACCAGCGCCGACTGAATATGCTTCTGGCAGTTTTAGAGAAGCGCGTCGGTTTCAAACTGATGCAAAAAGACGTGTTTTTGAACATTGCGGGCGGTCTGCGCGTCACCGATATGGCGATGGATTTGAGCGTCATAGCCGCCGTGCTGTCGTCGAATGTCGATACGCCCATCCAACAGGGTTTGTGTATGGCTGGCGAAGTCGGTCTGTCGGGCGAAGTTCGCCCCGTCGCTCGCATCGAACAGCGCATCAGCGAGGCCGAAAAACTCGGTTTCAGCGAGATTATTATTCCTCGCCAAAATATGATGGGATTGGATTACAAAAAATACAAAATCCGACTTCTCCCCGTGCGGAAAGTCGAAGAGGCATTGCGATTACTATTCGGGTGAAATCAAAAAAAAGTTGCCACTAAAATGGCAACTTTTTCATTTTCAGTCGATTACAACTGTTCCGCCAACTTCAACCACGCGGCACTCGACGCATCGGACGGCATTCGCCAATCGCCACGCGGCGAGAGACTGACGCTGCCGACTTTCGGACCGTCGGGCAGGCAAGAACGCTTGAACTGCTGCGAGAAGAAGCGACGCAAAAAGACTTTCAGCCACTTCTTGATGGTTTCGTCGTCGTAGCGACCCACGCGGTCGTCGTGTCCGTCGAAAGCCCTGCCTGCCAAGAGGAAAAGTTTGAGCGGACTGTAGCCCGAGCGCAGGAAGTGGAAGAGGAAGAAGTCGTGAAGTTCGTATGGGCCGATGATGTCTTCCGTCTTCTGCTGAATCGTGTCGCCCTGACTGGCGGTCAGTTCGGGGCTGACGGGCGTTTCGAGAATGTCCATCAGCGTCGGATTGTCCTGTCCGAGATGGCGAATCAGGCAGCGAATCAGCGTTTTCGGCACACTGGCATTCACGCTGTACATCGACATGTGGTCGCCGTTGTAGGTACACCACCCGAGCGCGAGTTCCGAAAGGTCGCCCGTACCGATGACCATTCCACCGACTTGGTTGGCCACGTCCATCAGAATCTGCGTGCGCTCACGAGCCTGCGCGTTCTCAAACGTGCTGTCTTGGGTCGTTCCGTCGTGTCCGATGTCCTCGAAATGCTGGCGGACGGCCTTGGAAATATTGATTTCGCGAGCGGTGACACCCAGTTGCTCCATCAGTGCGACGGCATTGCGGTGGGTGCGGTCGGTTGTGCCGAAGCCGGGCATTGTGATGGCGATGATGTCCTTGCGGTCGAGGCCAAGTTTGTCGAACGCACGGACGCTGACGAGCAGGGCCAACGTCGAATCGAGGCCGCCGCTGACACCGATGACCACGCTTTTCGTGTTCGTGTGGTCGAGTCGCTTCACCAGTCCCATCGACTGAATCGTCAGAATCTCCTCGAAACTCTCGGCTGCGTCGTTGCCTCTCGGAATGAAAGGCAGCGGATTGAAATGGCGTTCGAGCACGAAGTCGCGAGGCGCGTTGGAACGGCAATCGGTGATGGTGACGGTGGTTTCGTTGTTCTGAATATCGAATTTCAAGTTGCGCTGCGCATTGACGTAGGTCGAGTTCGTGCGACGCTCGGCACGCAGTCGTTCGATGTCGATTTGTGCCATCTGCATGTGGCTTTCCATCTGGAAACGCTCGGCTTTCGCCAGAATTTTTCCGTTTTCGATGATGATGGCATTGCCGCCAAACACCACGTCCTGCGTCGATTCGCCGAAACCACTTCCGCTATAGACATAGCCCGTGATGATGCGCGCACTCTGCTGCGAGAGCAGCGAAAGCAGGTATTTATGCTTGCCGATGAGCACGTCGCTGGCCGAAAGGTTGAAAATGAGGTCGGCACCTGCCAGTCCGAGTTGGTTGCTCGGCGGAACGGGTGCCCATACATCCTCGCAGATTTCCACGCCGAACAGCACGCCGTCGCAGGTGCGGAACAACTGCGGGTCAGGACTGACCGTGATGAGATTGCCTGCGAAACGGATTTCCGTCGGACGGAGGTCTTGCGACGAGGCGAACCAGCGTTTTTCGTAGAATTCGCCGTAGTTCGGCAGGTAGGTTTTCGGCACGATGCCAAGCAACTGACCGTTTTGAATGATAGCGGCGCAGTTCAGCAGCAAGTCGCCGACGATGACGGGCAATCCGACAATCGAAATGATGTCGAGTTGGCGAGTGGTGTCGAGCAGGCTAACGATGCCCGCCTCCGATGCGTCGATGAGTACGCTCTGCGTAAAGAGGTCTTGACAGGTATAGCCCGTCAGCGAAAGTTCGGGAAACACGATGATTTCCACTCCTTTTTCATCGGCCTCGGCGATGAGCGTCTTGATTTGCTCCACGTTATAGGCCACGTCGCCGACTTTCAGCGTCGGCACTGCCGCAGCCACTTTGATAAAACCGTATTTCATTTTTATCCTCCGAAGTTATCGTAAAGTATCGATTCGGGTTCCACGCCGAGCGAGTCGAGCATCTGCACGACGGCATTCGACATCGGGCCGGGGCCGCACATGTAGTATTCGACATCCTCGGGGGCCTCGTGGTCCTTCAGATAAGTTTCGAGCATCACCTGATGGACGAATCCCGGTGTGTATTTCACACCTGCGGCATCAGCGGCAGGGTCGGGACGGTCGAGTGCCAAGTGGAAATGGAAATTGGGGAATTCCTTCTCCAGACCGAGGAAATCGTCGAGGTAGAACACCTCGTTCAGCGCACGAGCACCATAGAAATAGTGCATTTCACGGTCGGTGGTCTTCAGCGTCTTGGTCATGTGCATAATCTGGGCGCGAAGCGGGGCCATACCAGCACCGCCGCCTACCCAAATCATCTCTTTCTTCGAGTCGAAATGCGGGTGGAAGTCGCCGAACGGACCGCTCATCGTCACTTTGTCGCCGGGTTTCAGCGAGAAGATATACGACGAGGCAATACCCGGATTCACCTCCATAAAACCACTCTTGTCGGCTTTCATCGGCGGCGTGGCGATACGAACCGTCAGCATGAAAACGTCGCCCTCGGCAGGATAGTTCGCCATCGAATAGGCGCGAATCGTGGGTTCGGGATTCTTGCACTTCAAGGGGAACAGGCCGAATTTCTCCCATGCAGGCAGGTATTCGTCGCCAATCAACGACTTGTCGAAATCCTTGTCGTAGTCGATGCAGTCGAAAGCCGGAATCTTGATTTGCGCGTAGGAACCCGGAATGAAGTCCATGTGCTCGCCCGGGGGCAACTGCACCTTGAATTCCTTGATGAAGGTTGCCACGTTTTTGTTCGAAATGACGGTACATTCGTACTCTTTCACGCCGAGAATCGACTCATCGACGTGGATTTTCAGGTCGCCCTTCACCTTGCACTGGCAACCGAGTCGCCAGCCAGCCTTGATTTCCTTGCGGCTGAAATGGGGCTTTTCCGAGTCGAGAATCTCGCCGCCACCCTCCAAAACCTGCACCTTGCACTGTCCGCACGAGGCTTTTCCGCCGCAGGCCGAAGGCAGGAACACGCCGTTTTCGTTGAGCGTCGCCATCACCGACGAGCCTTGCGGCACGTTGATGACGCGGTCGCCATTGATTTCAATATTCACGTTTCCGCTCGGCGAAAGATATTTTTTCGCGATGAGCAGAATGGTTACAAGCAGAAGAATTGTAACTAAAAAAACGATGATGCTATATGCTATAAACTGTGCCATCTGAATTTACAATTTGACGATTTTACAATTTAGATATTGAGACCTGAGAAACACATCATTGCCATCGCCATCAGGCCAACAGTGATAAAGACGATACCGAGTCCCTGAAGCGGTTTGGGCACGTCGCTGTACTGCATTTTCTCGCGAATCGCGCCGAGTGCAACAATGGCGAGTGTCCAGCCGATGCCCGAGCCGAAGCCATAGACGATGGCGTCCCAAATCGAGGTAATCGCCTGCGAGTTCGACGGATCCATCAGAATGCGCTGCTGCATGAAGAGCGACGCACCCATGATGGCACAGTTCACGGCGATGAGCGGCAGGAAAATGCCGAGGGCAGCGTAGAGCGAGGGCGAGTATTTCTCGACCGTCATCTCGACGAGTTGCACCATGCCGGCAATCACGGCGATGAAAAGGATGAACGACAGGTACGACAAATCGACTCCTTCGACCAGACAGCCGTCGCCCAGCACCTTGGTTTGCAACAGATAGTTCACGGGAACGGTCACGGTGAGCACGAATGTCACGGCGAGACCGAGTCCCAGCGAGGTTTTCACGGTCTTCGACACGGCAAGGTAGGAACACATGCCGAGGAAGAAGGCGAAAATCATATTGTCCACGAAAATGGACCTGAACAACAAACTAATAGAATGTTCCATAATCTTTTGAGGTTTTATGGTTTTTAGGTCGCTTCGCTATTAGGTTTTCTGATAACCTTCTAACCTTACGACCTTAGAACCTTATTTTTCCTTATAAAAATATGCACGATGTACCCAAATCACACAACCGACGAGAATCAGCGCCATCGCAGGCATCGTCATCATACCGTTGTTGGCGTAGCCGAAGTCGTAGAAACTCTGCGGAAGAATCTGGAATCCCAGCAGCGAGCCGCGTCCGAAGAATTCGCGAGCACCACCGACGATGACGAGAATCATCGCGTAGCCGAGTCCGTTGCCCACTCCGTCGAGGAACGACGGCCAGGGCTTGTTCTGCATAGCGAAAGCCTCCAATCGACCCATCAGAATACAGTTGGTGATGATTAGACCGACATAGACCGAGAGTTCCACGCTCACGTCGTAGGCGAAGGCCTTGAGAATCTGCGAAACGATGGTTACGAGAGCAGCCACAACGACCAGTTGCACCACGATGCGGATGCGGTTGGGAATGGTGTTGCGGATCACAGAGATAATCACGTTGGCAAAGGCAGTGATTACCGTCACGGCGAGTCCCATCACGATGGCAGGCTTCAACTGCGCAGTGACGGCGAGTGCCGAGCAGATGCCCAATACTTGTCCGAGTATCGGGTGGTCGAGGTTCAGCGGATTGGTGAAAACCTCTTTATTTTGTTTACTGAATAGTGCCATTTCAATTTACTTTTTGACGATTTACAATTTTACAATTTTGATTACTTGAGCGATTCGATATAGGATTTCAATCCGTCGCGAAGCATCGCGCTCACACCGTCGGAAGTCAGCGTGGCACCAGTGACGCAATCGACCTCAGAGGCAGGATTTTCCACCTTTTTCACAACACCGATGGCCAACTGACCGTCGTCTGAGTAGATTTTCTTGCCCTGAAACTTCTCTTGCCAAGCCTGCGAGTCCTTGATTTCGGAACCCAGACCTGCCGTTTCGCTTTCGTGGTTGAAATAAGCACCATAAATGGTGTTCAAATCGTCATCGACTGACACGTAAGCCGAAATTCCACCCCAAAGTCCCATGCCTTTCAGCGGAAAAACGTATTTTTTTTGTCCGTCAATCTCACAAATATAATAAACTTGTTCGCCAGTCTTCTCTTCCGACTTCACCACCTCGCCATACTTGGCTTCGGCCTCAGCACCGTCGAGTCCGCGGATGTTGAGCGAATAGAGAATCTGCTTCTTCTTGTCGAGTGCCACGTTTGCGTCCTGCATCGGCTTCAACGCCTGATAGACGAAAGCCAACAGGAAGGCCACGACGACCACGAGTATCGCACTATATATAATAATGTACGAGTTGCTATTTGTGTTCAGTTTCATTTTGTACCTCCTCTCTTGATTCGTTTCGAAATGTTCCGCTCGACAATGAAGTGGTCGATCATCGGGGCACACATATTTCCGAAGAAGATGGCGAGCATCATTCCCTCGGGATAGCCGCCGTTCATCACGCGAATGATGATGGCGAGTGCTCCGATGAGGAAGCCGTAGATGTACTTGCCTGTCTCGGTGCGGCACGACGTCACGGGGTCGGTCGCCATAAACACAGCACCGAAGGCGAAACCGCCCAACATCAGGTGCCAGTGGAACGGAAGCGGCGTTTTGCCCATCGAGTGGAAAAGCAAAGCCATCAGTCCACCGCCAACGAAGACGCTCAACATCGTGCGCCACGAGGCGATGCCGGTCCAAAGCAGCAGAATCGCGCCCAAGGCGATGGCGATGACGCTTGTTTCGCCAATCGAGCCCGGAATGAAGCCGAAAATCATATCAGCGATGCTGTAACTGGCCTCTCCCGTCGTTCCAAGGTGCTCAATGCTGGCGCTGGAAAGCGGCGTGGCAGCCGTGAAACCGTCGGGAAGCGTGTTGCCGAGTCCGAAAATCGAGTTTTGCGCCACCCAAATCGTGTCGCCTGTCATTTTCGAGGGATACGAGAAGAACAGGAACATTCGCGCTGCGATGGCAGGGTTGAAGATGTTCATACCCGTTCCGCCAAAAATTTCCTTGCAGATAATCACCGAGAAGGCGCAAGCCAGAGCCAGCATCCACAGCGGACAGCCAATCGGCACAATCAGCGGAATCAAAATACCACTGACGAGGTAGCCTTCCTGAATTTCCTCGCCTTTCCACTGCGCCCAGATGAACTCGATGCCGAGTCCGACGATGTAACTGACGAGAATTTTGGGCAGAACAGCCAAGAAACCGAAGCCGAAAATCTCCCAGAAACTCGCTGTTTCGAGTGTTCCGGCAAAGAGATAGTTCTGATAACCAACGTTATACATACCGAACAGCATCGCGGGCATCAGCGCAATGACCACCATCGACATGATGCGCTTCGAATCGATGGCATCGTGGATGTGGACACCGCTCTTGGCCGTCGTGTCGGGCACGAACAGGAAGGTCTCGAAGCCGTCGAAAACGCTGCGCAGAGCGTGGAGCCGACCGCCTTCCTCGAAGTTCGGTTTGATTTTATCCAAATAATTTCTTAATGCTTTCATTTTTTATTGAACATTGAATATTGAACATTGAACATTAAGCATTCTCTTTTCTGAGAATATTCAGTCCCTCGCGCACGATTTTCTGCAATTCGAGTTTTGACGAATCGACGAACTCGGCCAGCGCGAAGTCTTCGGGGCTCACTTCGTAGATACCCAACTGCTCCTGACGGTCGATGTCGCCTGCGATAATCGCCTTGATGAGATACTCGCCGTAGATGTCCATCGGCAGCACGTGGTCGTATTCGCCACTCATGATGATATGGCGCTCGCCGCCCTTCACGCGGGCATCCAAACGATACTTTTTCTTCGGGAAAAGCCATGAGAAGTAGCTGCGATTCGTCGAGAACTGGTCGAATCGCGGCAAAATCCAACCGAGCATCTCGGCTGCGTCGTCGCCTTCGGGAATCACGCTCACCACCGACGTGTGAGCACCGAGATAGCCGTCCATCGTGTCGCGGCTGCCCGTCAGCGGATTTCCGTTGATGATGCGGACGTTCTTGCCCTCGTCAATCTGGCCGTCAAGAATCGCCTTGAGCGGTGTTCCGACGAGTGCATCGACATAAGCAGGCGTTTTCACTTCGCTACCGGCAACGGCGACGGTGCGCGTCAAATCGACACGACCTTCGTTAAACAGCCGACCGAAGAAAATCACTGCCGTCGGCTCGACCATCCAAACGATTTCGCCCTTGTTCACGGGGTCGAGGTGGTTCACCTGCACACCCACGTTGCCTGCCGGACACGGACCGTCGAACACATTGACTTCGACATCTTTCGCATTCAGCAGCGCGTCGGCAGTCTGCTTCGCACCCACACCGAGATAGGTCTTCGCCATCTTCGACAATGCCGTCAAGCCCGTCTGCCAGTCGTTTTCCTGACCTGCCAGTTCAAACTCGAAGTCGCCGGCCAACGGCTTGTCGCGCAGTGCCGAGACGAAAATCGCCTTCGGCGTGTCCGACGGATTCGCCACCACAGCGTAGGGCAACTGGTTGATGTAGCCGAACAGTCCGGCCTCCAACAACGCATTCTTCACGTCCTCGCCCGAAAGCGAAGCCACGTCTTTCGTGCCGAACGCCGCAAACTCTTGTTGCTCGTCGGCCTTCACCTTCACGCAAAGCACCTTTCGACGCTCACCGCGCTCCACTGCCGTCACCACTCCACTCACGGGCGAAGCAAACTTCACCTCGGGGCAGTTTTTATCGACAAAAAGCGCCTCGCCAGCCTTGACACAGTCGTTTTCGCGCACGACAAGCTTCGGCGTGATGCCCGTGAAGTCGTCGGGAACGAGCGCAAACTCGCCGCTCTTCCTGATGCTCAACTTCCGCTTCTCGGCCTTGCCTTCCAACTGAATGTCCAAGCCTTTGCGTAACTTAATAACTTTTTTCATAAGTCGATTTTGATATTGTTGATGTTTAATTTCCGTCTTTTCGCGTTGATTTTTCCGTGTTTTTTGCTCCAAAATCCATCCGTTTTTCATGGATTTGGAAATCGATTGCAAAGGTAACAATTTTCCTTGAGAAAAGAGAAAAAAACATAAAAATTCTGACTTAATTCATTTTTCGCAAGCGAAACGTTAAGGAAACAAACCCCAAAGGGGTGATAAGAATACAGACAGGGGTGAGCGAAGCGGAACCCCTGAAAACGACGGGAAGAACCATTAAAAGCCCTGAAAGGGCGACAGAAACATCATTGCGCGTCTGTCACCCCTTCAGGGTTCTTTACAAATGGGTGTCGTGCTCACAGGGGCTTCACCCCTGCCTGTGGTCTTTTCGTCCCTTCGGGACTCACTACACACTACACACTCCACGAAATCACTTCACTACCTTTTTCCCGTTGTAAATATAAACGCCCTTCTTCGTCGGCTCACCGCTCAACTTCACACCATCAATGGAATAATAACTGTCATTTGTCATTTTTCCATTGTCATTGAGCAAAGCGTCAATTGCCGTCGCTTCATCCGTTACCTTGATGGGGAAGGTTGCGCCTGTCCTTGGGTGGCTCACGGCATCGGCGGTGGCAGTGCGGAAAACGGTGATGCTTCCCGAAAAACTACCTGCCTTGTCGCCTACCGTGACGGGCAGACGAAGCAGTTCGCCGTCGCCAAAGGTTTTCAAATCCATACTATAGAGCACCAACAAATGGTCGCCTGAATCAAGTGTCTCTATGCAGAGCGTGTGGCCATCGGTGGCTGTGCCAAGCGTGGCGCTGTTGGTATTCACTGCCATCCCAACGGGCAGCGTCAAGTTGAACTGCAGGGCAGTCATGCCCCCGCCTCCCATGAGGGACACCAATAATTCCGTCTGCTCGCCCGTCTGCGCCTCAATCGGTTCCACCGAGAGGCTTTGGGCATTCATGTTGATGCTCGTCAGCAGCATTGCCGCTATGATAATAGCATTTGCCACAGGAGTTATGTTTATAATTTTTGCCATAATTTAATATATATTTATGAAATTCTAATTTTAATTGTTCCTGTATTTGGACACTTGGAATATGTTTCAATTATCTTATATCCTGGTATAGATGTTGTATCAACATCAACATCTATAATACCAAATTCAATCAATGTTACATTTTTATCTGCACTTACTAAAACATATATTTTGGCAGCAGTGCCAGAATTGTTAGTATAATATTGTTCTGCAGGATATTCCGAAACAATCCAACAATCATCCAATGATGTAGGTTTTGTTGTACCAACATAGAAGTATTTCTTGGCCTGTCCAGCCGTACCTCCACCATCTTTCATAATCTTAATAACAGCGGTGATATCCGCCACATCGACCGTGCCGTCACCGTTTACATCGCCTTTCAGCGGTTCGTTACTCTGTGCAAACACACTTGCGCTACTCAGCAGCACCGCTGCCAGCAGCATGAAAATTTTCTGTTTCATAATTGTTTTTTTAAAATGTTATTTGTTAAGGAATTATCATTAAATTTCTCGGATTTCGATTGGGGTTGTTTAAATAACGTGAGTTCGACGAATTATTTTTTGAAATAATTTCCTGATTATTAGGTAATTAGCGATATTTTTAGTAACTTTGCAGTACCACCCGTAAAGTCAAACTAAAAGATATCGCTAATGTTTA
>Ga0256405_10004244_pt1 | contig 27287 bp, 19 predicted proteins | sample RumenRJG_02DNA_FD_189096 | JGI IMG/M metagenome (GOLD analysis project Ga0256405, IMG submission 189096) | Bovine rumen microbial communities from Lethbridge, Alberta, Canada - RJG_02 | ecosystem: Host-associated > Mammals > Digestive system > Stomach > Rumen | place: Canada: Alberta... | reverse complement strand
TATTTTTTCTGCTTTGCCCTCTCCGTAGCCGCATAGCTGATGTTCAGCGCATACGACTGGCGCAGGGCCTGCTTCACGTCGTTGATGAGAGCCATCGGCACGTCGCGGTCGGCCTCGATGCTGACCGTCATGCGCTCCTGGTCCTCGCTGTTCATGCGCTGACGCTCGCCCTCCATAAAGCGGGCGATGTCAGCGACGGTGGCTATCTTGTCGTTCAACTGAATGACATAGTCGTCTGATGAACCGTCAGCAGGCTTGCCTATATAGATATGGACGACCGACGACTTATGCTGTTTCTCCACCTCCGTGCCGGCCGGCGTCTGGTAGGTCACACGCTTCTCTACGTCACGCATGTGGGTGACAATCATAAAGAAGAAGAGCACGGTAAAAATAAGGTCGGGCAGCGACGCCATGTTCAACTCAGGCACGCTGTGGTCGGGACGACGGAAACGGCGGCGCATCATGGCTCACCTCCTTTCTCACTCTCCACTCTCCTCTCTCCTCTCTCCTCTATGACCTCGCTCTCTCCTCTCTCCTCGATGACCTCGCTGACACGCGGCGCGCACTTCAACGGACGGTAGGCCGCCACCAAAGCGTTCTGCAACTGGAAATAGTCGTTGTACTTGGCCTCCGGTGCTGCCTTGATGGCAATGACGCGGTGCTTGGGGTTGACAGCAGCAAAGCGCGTCACCTCCTGCTGTAACTGCTCCAGAGCGACGGTGTCGCCGTTCATGGTCAGCTGTCCCTCGGCTGTCAGCACCACGGTCATGATATCCTCACGCCGTATGTCGGCCACCTGCTCCTCGTCTTGTGGCGGTGGCGGCAACTGCCGGCGTAGTCCCTTTCCGGCGTCCATCGACGATGTCACCAGAAAGAATATCAACAGCATGAACGAGATGTCGGCTGTCGATGAGGTGTTCAACGACGGAACTTCGCGACGACGACGAGAACGGAACATATACAGATGAGTAGTAGTGACGTGAAGATAAACATATCCGTCAGCCTCAGCCACAGGGCATCGGTAAACGGCTTACCATTGCTGACCACCGGTGCCGGCGAGGCCAGCAGATAGGTCAGCAGAAGGATGACGGCAAGAAGGGCTGCCGTACCCCAGCCTATCATCGAAGTGTGGCGCGAAGCAATGGCATCGGTGGTACGCTCATGCGTCCGCACACCGTGAACTGCCGACCAGAGGGCAGCGGCTACGGCAACGCCTACCAGCAGGTAGACCGCCCAGAGCACCAGGTCGATGACGAGCGTCGTATCAGGCATGGCTCTCGTGTTTGTATTTCATAATCGTGTCGAGCAGCGTCACCACCGACTCTTCCATCTGCGACGTCAGATGCTCTATCTTCGACGTGATATAACTGTAGAACAGCTGCAGAATCAGGGCAACGACGATACCGAAGATGGTGGTTATCAGCGCCACCTTCATACCCGAGGCTACGATGGTGGGGCCAATGTCGCCGGCCATCTGTATGCTCTCGAACGACATCACCATACCGATGACCGTTCCTAAGAAGCCCAACGACGGTGCCATGGCGATGAAGAGCTTGATCCACGACGTGCCTTTCTCGAGCTTCGCCGTCTGTACCGAACCATAGCTGTAGATGCTACGCTCGATGTCGTCCATCCGCTCGTTGATGTGCATCAGTCCCTGGTAACAGACAGAGGCCACCGGACCGCGGGTATCGCGGCAGAGCTGCTTGGCACCCTCGATGTCGCCCTTCTCCACACGCTCGTCAATGTCGCGCATCAGTTTCTTGGCGTTAATCTCCGACAACGTCAGGTATGAGATGCGCTCGATACAAAATGCCAGACCGAAGACCAGCGACAGCGCCACCATCGACATGAAGAGCGGCGAACCGTCGATGAACTTCTGTTTCAGTTGCATGTGCAGTCCGCCATCCTCAGCCAGCTCCGCTACGGGGTCGTCAGACTCCTGCGCCTGCGCCATGGGCGTCAGCATTGGCAGGCAAAATGCCACCAGCAACGCATATCTTCTCAGTTTCTTGACAATCATCATACTTATAATGTAATACTTTCTATTTTAAGTCTAATTATACCTGCAGGGACACGAACGTCGACAACGTCGCCCACCTTCTTGCCCAGCAAAGCCTGGCCGATGGGCGACTTGATGGAAATCTTACCCTCCTTCATATTCGCCTCATGGGGACTGACGAGGGTGTAAGCCATACGTGCATTGCTGGCCTGGTTGGTAATCTCCACCTTACTCAGCAGCCCCACTTTATCGCTACCGAGCCGTGAAGTGTCGATGACGCGGGCAAACTCCAGCACCCGTTGCTTAAAGCGTATCCGGCCAAGGAGCCGCGACTGCTCACGCTTGGCGGCATGGTACTCGAAGTTCTCGCTGAGGTCGCCTTTGTCGCGAGCCTCGGCAATGGCCTCCTTCACCTTCGGCAGTTCAACACATTCCAGTTCGTGCAACTCGGCTACCAGCTTGTCGTAGCCTTCCTGAGACATATATTCCATCTTACAATCTTGCAGAGATAACGGGATTCGAAAAGACGAGGCTTACACCTCGTCTCGTTATGAATCCCTGTCTGCTTGCGGAGAGAACAGGATTCGAACCTGCGAGCCGGTTTTGCCGGCTACACGCTTTCCAGGCGTGCCTCTTCAACCACTCGAGCACCTCTCCCTTTCTTAGCGGCTGCAAAGGTAATCATTTTAAATGAAGAATGAAGAACGAAGAGCAAAGAATTTCCTCCGCCATCGCCCTTTTTAACGTTTTTTATTTTATTTACCTCCATCATCATCCGACTACGAGACATTGATATGCTTCATACTATCAGAAAAAAAAACAGGAGACACCTCTTACACCTGGCACTTAACTAACTGAAAATCAAAGGCTATTCATTTGAGGTCAGTGACACCTAAAGTCGCACCACAGGTGACACCAAGGAAAACCGGCAGACCGTGAAACATTTACGAGAGGCCGTGAGATTTTTCTGAGAGGCCGTGAAATTTTTGCGAGAGGCCGTTACGTTTCCGGCTTTTGGCGTGAAACATTGACGCAGGGGTTAGGTGCGACACTTGGTGTGGGCATTGGTGTGGGCATTGGTGCGGGTAGGCAGTTGGCTAAGTGACTGATAATCAGTGGCAGGTGTAAGAGGTGTCACCAAAAAGCAGTCATATACGTATATAGGGGGTGACCCTATGCGAATCAGGCCATAAAAACTTTATAAGCTGACGCCAAACACCCGCTTGCAGTTGGCATTGGTCTTGTCGGCCATCTCCTCGCTGCTGACGCCGTAAGCCTCGGCCAGACGCTGGAGCACATAGCGCGTGAAGGCAGGCTCGTTGCGCTGACCACGCATAGGGACAGGAGCCATATAGGGGGCGTCGGTCTCGATGACGATACGGTCGAGGGGTACGACACGGGGCAACACTTCAGGCAGGTGCGACTTCTTGAACGTCAGCACGCCGCCGATGCCGAGTACGAAGCGGTCGAACTGCAAGAGCTGTTCTGCCTCCTGGTCATTACCGGTGAAGCAGTGGAAGACGCCTCCTGGCAAGTCTTGAGCGTATTTCTTCAGGATGGCCACCAACTCGTTCTGCGCCTTACGGCAATGAATCATCAGCGGCAGCTGCGTCTCTACCGACCAGCGCACCTGCTCCTCGAAAGCCTCCAACTGCTCCTGCTCGAACTCACGGCTCCAATAGTAGTCGAGACCGACCTCGCCGATGGCGATGATTCGAGGGGCGAGAAGGGATTTTATGGCAGCCAACTGTTCGCGCCAGTCGGCACGCACCTCTTCGGGATGCAGGCCCACCATAGGGTAGAGACAGTCAGGATACTGGGTACAGAGACTGACGATACGCTCTGACGATGCCAGGTCGATGGCGGGGACGAGCAGCTTCGCTACCCCTGCCTCGCGTGCCCGCTGGATGACGGTCTCGCGGTCGGCATCGAACTCCGTGCCGTCGATATGGCAATGTGTGTCAAACCATTTCATCGTGCTTTTTACTTGCGGCGTTTCATCATCTCGTTAGTATAGTCAAGGAGCATCTGCTTGCGCTCGTCGCTGACGCTGACCTTAGCCAGATACTTGCGGCACTCGTCGAAATAGTAGCTGATTTTCTGTTCGCAGAGTTGGCGGATGCCAATCTGGTCATACAAAGCCGTGACAGCGCGCACCTTCTCGTCGCGGTCGAACTGTCGGGCCTCAATCCACTTCGTCAGCTCGCTACGCTGTTCGGCGTTGGCACGGTTGACGGCGTTGATGAGCATGTAAGTCTTCTTATTGGAGGTGATGTCGCCACCGATAGCCTTGCCGAAGACCTTCGGGTCGCCATAGACGTCAAGCAGGTCGTCCTGCAACTGGAAGGCCAGTCCCAGCTGCTCGCCGAACTTATAGAGATTCTCTACGTCGTCGGCCGGTGCATCAGCCAAGATGGCGCCAATCTTCACGGCACACGCTAACAGCACGCTGGTCTTCAGGCGAATCATCTCGATATATTCTTCCTCGGTGACGTCGTTGCGCGTCTCGAATGACATATCGTACTCCTGACCCTCGCCTATCTCCAAGGCCGTCTCCGTAAACACGTCAAGCACTGCCTGTAAGTGGCGCGGGTCGCACTGCTGCATACGCTGGTAAGCCAGCACGAGCATGGAGTCGCCGCTCAGGATGGCCTTGTTGGCATCCCACTTCTTGTGGACGGTGTCGTGGCCTCGGCGCATGTCGGCATTGTCCATCAGGTCGTCGTGGAGCAAGGTGTAGTTGTGGTACGTCTCCAGCGCCACAGCCTGCATCAGGATGCGCTCGGGGTCTTCCCTGTATAGGTTATACGCCAGCAGCATCAGTACCGGGCGTATACGCTTGCCGCCTAACGACAGGACATACCTGATAGGGTCATAGAGCGAGGCCGGGCGGCGCTGGTAGGGCAATAGGCCAAGAAATTCATTGACCTTGCTGAGTAATTGTTCTGAATTATACATGGGGCTACAATTTAAAGACTATGGGTATGCAAACCTGCGTGCGGCAGGGCTTGGCATCTTGCTGACCGGGATGCCACTGGGGCATCATTTTCAGTACGCGCACGGCCTCGTTGGCAAGACTGGCATCGACCGACTTCAGTATCTCGATATTGCTGATGCTGCCATCGGTGTTGACGATGAACTGTGCCAGAACCTTGCCCTGCACGCCTCGCTGTTGAGCCGAGGGGGGGTAACGCAGGTTCTTGGTGAGCCACTGCATAAACGCCACGGCACCACCGGGAAACTCAGGCAACTCCTCGACGACACGGAAGTTCAGAGGGTTGTTCTCCAGGTCGACAGCTACTGGCTGCTCAGGGTCTTTCACCTCGTCGACGGTCTTCAGCTCCACATCGTTCTCAGGCGGTGGAAGCTCGTCTTTCAGTTCCACGTCGGGTTCCTCTTCAACGATATTCAACTTGTCAGCCGACTGCGGACGCTCCACCACCTGCTCCTTGATAAGGGGTATGCGCTCTTCCTCCTTCAGTGCTTCCAAGTCCAGCTCTTTCACGATGTTCTCCAAAGCCTCAGCGTCAAATTCATCGTCATGAACAGCCCAGTCGTACTCTAACGCCACATAAAGCGCCACCAGTACCAAGACTGCCCCGCAAAGGAAGTCTAACCACCGGCGTTTATCCAGATCAGCACTAGAACTCTTCTTGATTTCCATAATAAAATGACGCTTTCCTACGTTATATGATTAGAAAGACGCCGCAAAGGTACGAAATAATTATGAATTGTGAATTGAGAATTGTGAATTATTTAGTATCTTTGTGGCCGAATTGAGGATATTTAGGATGAAGAGAGCTGTTTTTGCCACCATTTTACTGTCATCTGTGCTTCTGGTCGAGGCGCAGGAGAGCCAAACCATCTATAATTTCCTGCGTCTGCCCGTCAGTGCTCATGCGGCAGCTTTGGGCGGTGACAACACGACCCTGACAGAGGACGACGCAGCACTTGTCTTTCATAATCCGGCACTCATCAACAACGTGACAGACCGCACGCTAAACCTGAACATGATGACCTATATGGAAGGTAGTGTCGCAGCCAGTGCCGCCTTTATCCGTGCCGCCGGCGAACGCGGCACGTGGGGTGTCACAGGCCAGTACATGAGCTACGGCACCATGAAGGAGACAACGGCAACGGGCCAGCAGACGGGAGACTTCTCGGCTAAGGACATCGCCGTTGGCGGTTCGTTCGCCTACGCCCTGAACGAACGATTTGCTGGCGGCATCACCGCCAAGTTCGTTGCCTCGTACATCGGCCAGTACAACTCGATTGGCGCTGCCGTCGACTTGGGACTGAACTACTATCACAGCGAGAGCGAACTCTCCATATCGGCAGTAGCCCGCAATCTTGGCGGACAACTGTCGGCCTACGAAGACGACTTCGAACGCATGCCCCTCGACCTCCAGATAGGCTTCACCAAGCGGCTGCTGCGCTCGCCGCTACGTCTGTCGGCATCGCTCGTCAGGCTGAACGACTGGGAGTACGGCTTCGGCAAGCACATCGTCATCGGTGCCGACCTCATCCTGTCGCCACAGTTCTACATCGCCGCCGGCTACAACGCCCTACGCGCTGCGGAGATGAAAATCAACGAGGGCGACGGTGCCAGTGCCCACGGTGCAGGCCTCAGCATCGGCGGTGGACTGCAACTGCAGCGGCTGAAGCTACAGGTAGCATACGCCAAGTACCACGTCAGCACGGCGTCATTATTGTTTAACATTAGTTATGCCCTATGAAAAAGATTACGATAGCTATTGACGGCCATTCCTCGTGCGGCAAAAGCACGATGGCCAAAGCACTGGCCCAGAAGGTGGGCTACGTCTATGTAGACACCGGTGCCATGTACCGCAGTGTCACCCTTTACGCCCTGCGTCACGACTTGTTCCGCGAGGACGGCAGTATCAAAACCGAAGAACTGGAGACTGCCCTGAAAGACATTGTCATCGAACAGAAACTCGTTGACGGCAAGACCACCACGTTCCTGAATGGTGAGAACGTAGAACGCGACATCCGCACCCTTGAGGTCAGCAACCACGTCAGTCCCGTCGCCGCCCTGCCGTTTGTACGCACTGCCCTCGTTGCCCAGCAGCAGCGTATAGGTGAGAATGGCGGCATCGTCATGGACGGCCGCGACATCGGCACCGTCGTATTCCCGCACGCCGAACTGAAAATCTTCGTCACAGCCTCGGCCGAGGTGCGCGCCCAGCGCCGCTACGACGAACTGAAGGAAAAGGGGATGGCTGCCGACTACGACGACATACTCAAAAACGTACAGGAGCGCGACTACATCGACTCCCACCGCGACGTGTCGCCCTTGCGCCAGGCCGACGATGCCCTGCTTCTCGACAACAGCCATCTAACCATTGCCGAACAGGACGAATGGCTCATGCAGCGGTTCAGAGAAGCAACGCGATAAGACGGCACAGAAGCATCACGCCATAGCCTCGATGGCATCACGGCACTGCTCCATCAGCCACTTCGGCGTGGAGGTAGCACCACATATCCCGACGGTCGCAATGTCATTGAGCCACGAGGAGTCTATTTCCTCAGGGCCTTCAATGAGGCGGGTATTAGGGTTGACGCGCTGACATTCGCTGAGAAGCACCTTGCCATTGCTGCTTTTACGGCCACAGACGAAGAGGATGAGGTCGTGGCGCGAGGCAAACTGCGAGATGCCTCCCATGCGGTTGGCCACGGAGCGGCAGATGGTGTCGAAGCTCTTGAAGGTGGCGGTGGGGGCTATGTGCTGCTGGATATACGCGATGATGCGGTGGAACTCGTCGAGCGACTTCGTCGTCTGACTGTACAGATAGATGTCACGGGTGAAGTCAAGGCGCTTCGCCTCGTCGAAACTTTCAATGACGATGGCAGAGCCTTCCGTCTGCCCGACAAGACCAAGAACCTCGGCATGGCCTTTCTTACCAAAGATGACGATGGAAGCCCCCCCTACTGCCCCCGAGGGGGCTTCAATAGACGGTAGGACATTCGTGTCCCCCTCGGGGGACGACAGGGGGGCCTCGTATTGTTTCTTGATACGCTTTTGAAGCTGGAGCACGACGGGGCAGGTGGCATCGATAATCTCAATGTTGTTCCGACGAGCCAGTTCGTAGGTAGCAGGGGGTTCGCCGTGGGCACGCAGCAGCACCTTGACATTGTGAAGACGACTCATCTCGTTATGGTCGATGGTGACAAGCCCCATCTTACGCAGTCGTTCACACTCCATCGAGTTATGAACGATGTCGCCAAGGCAATAGAGCGTGCTACCCTTCTGCAATTCCTCCTCGGCTTTCTTGATGGCAGTGGTCACGCCAAAGCAGAAGCCGCTGTTGTTGTCGATTTCTATGATAGGATTCATAGGGCCAGGCTATAGGTTCTTGAAATAAAGGTCAAGCAAATCCTGGGCAGCCACGAACGAGGTCTTCGCGCCGTCGAGTACTGAGCGCTCTGCCGATGCCAACTGCGCCTGCACCATCTTATTATTATAGAACGACGCCTTCAGGTGCTCGTTGATACTTTCATACATCCAGTACTTAGCCTGTTCGTTGCGGCGATGGTCGAAGTAGCCATTGGCCTTCACGAAGTCGATATACTGGTAAACCATATCCCAAATCTCCTTCACACCCGTTCCGTAGAAGCCGCTGTAGCAGAGCACCTTCGGCAACCAGCCGCTCTCGGGCATTGGGAAGAAATGGAGGGCGTTACGGAAGTTCGTGGCAGCCATCTGGCAACGGTCAACATTGTCGCCGTCGCACTTGTTGATGACTATGCCGTCGGAGATTTCCATGATGCCGCGCTTGATACCCTGCAGCTCGTCGCCCGTGCCTGCCACTTGGATGAGCAGGAAGAAGTCGACCATCGAGTGACAGGCTGTCTCGCTCTGCCCTACGCCGACGGTCTCAACGAGAATCTTGTCGAAGCCGGCAGCCTCACAGAGGATGATGGTCTCACGCGTCTTACGGGCCACACCACCAAGAGAACCGGCCGACGGACTAGGACGGATGAACGACGCGGGATGCTGCGCCAACTTCTCCATACGCGTCTTGTCGCCAAGGATGCTGCCCTTGGAGCGCTCACTGGAGGGGTCGATGGCCAGGACTGCCAGTTTGCCGCCATGCTCACGGAGCACGTGCATACCGAACTCGTCGATACTGGTAGACTTGCCAGCACCGGGAACGCCGCTGATACCGACACGGATGCTATGGCCGCTATACGGCAGACAGCGGTTGATGACCTCCTGCGCCTTCGCCTGATGGTCAGGGTTGACACTCTCTATCAGCGTCACGGCCTGTGACAAGATGGTGACATCGCCACGGAGGATGCCTTCCACCATCTCGGCAGCCGACAGTTCGTGGCGACGGAAGCGACCGCGTTTCAGGTAGGGATTGATGATATGCTGTTCGCTGACGCCGCTGTTGACTTGTAGTCCGGCAAACTCTGCACTATTCTCGGGATGTTCCATATTATCTGCTTTTAACCGTAATAACAACTTTCGACTGTTTCGGGTCGTTGGTGATCATCAGCACACGGGGGACGGCACGCGCCTTTTTCAGTTCGGCAGCCACGGCAGTAATTTTCAGCCTTGTGGACTCACCCGGCAACAGGCGGCTCTTGCCGAGGGTCACCTTCAGGCCACGGGTGAACATCTGCAGCGAAGAGATGTCGAGACGCGACAGTCCCTTGTTCGTTAGGACAATTTCGCCCGACGCCTTTGACCGCTTGCCAAAATCCAGGTTCAGCGTCGTGTCTGACAACTCAAGCACAGGAGCATTTGCTGTCTGAACGACAGACGGCAACAACACTGCCGACACTGGGATTTCTGTTGAGGAATTTACCTTTTCGCCTAATTCCTGTGCCAGATAGACCGACGTCTGCGTCAGTCCATAGTTGTGTATCTTTTCTGAATGGAGCGTGAAGAGCACCTTGCCGCTATGCCCTGGAGCCAGCGTCTCAGGATATGCCTTGGCCGTGAGATAAGCTGGCAGGTGGAGCACATTCGGCCGCATGGCTTGCGTCCCGTTATTCATGACAAGCATCTCAAAGGTACGTTGCTCGCCCTTGTTGACGTTATCGAACTCCAGATTGTTGATGGTTCCTAACAGTCCGTTGTAGTCGTAAGGATAAGAGCCGCTCCAGTCCTTCAAGTCAGTCAGCACGACACCTGTCATTGTAATATATACAGGATTCTTTGAGCCGTTCGACAGGATGGCTGCCTGCTTGTTGAAATGTCCTAACTGGCGGGCATCGTAGGTCATACGGATGGTGAACTTGTCGCCGACGCCAATCTCCTCTTTCGGGAAGTCCACCTTCGTACAGTAGCAGTCGGCCTTCACGTCGTGGATGACCAGCTTGCGCAACCCTTTGTTGCGCAGCTCAAAGGTGGCGGTGACAGGCATCTCATAGCCTGTACGGCCAACGTCCACCGTCGGTTTTGCCACTGACAGGCGCTGCGCCTGAGCTACGCTGAAATATAACGAAGAAACAATGAATAATAAAGCCTTTTTCATTCTACTCTGATAGTTTGTGATTTCGTGGTGCCGCGATACTCCGAGGCGTAGGCACACTGCACGGTGCAGGTGCCCGTCTCGTACACGCCGGCACGGTCGATATAATATTCGGTCTCGATGATGCGCTTGCCCTTGGGCAAACGGTCGAAATAATAGTTCGTCACATTGTCGCGAGGCGTCACATAACAACCTAAGCGCCAATCATAGCCGCTAAGCTGGCGGACAGGCTCCATACAGGCGGCCCGCTTGTCCTGAATCTGAACAAAGTCAAGGTCGCGCTCGCTCTGAATGGTCAAGCGGACGGTTACGCGAGAGCCTATTTTTAGAGGAGAGAGGAGAGAGGAGAGAGGAGAGAGATTACTATCCAGCACTTCTCGTTTCACGCTGACGCCGCTGGCCTGATTCTTGATGTCGCTCGTCGTCTGCATGAACTGGGCGTAGACGGCACCCCACGACGTGCCCTCGCTGGTCTTGTCAGCGGTAAAGGTCTTCTCGCCATGATACGGCTGGGCAGTCTTCACGTAGCCGATGCCGGCCGACGCCTTCGGGGTGTCAAGAGGCTGTCCGTCGAGGCTAAGGGCAGCATTGTGGCCTATAGGACTCATTGGACTCATTGGCCCCATAGCCCCCATAAAAGCATAGACGGCGTCCACGCTATTCAGCGGTGTGTCCCAAGCCTGCGTGCGCTTCTCCTGCAACAGCCAGCGGCGCATCTCGTCGAGTGTCTGCTGGTCGTCGGGCGTCAGGCGCTGGATAGCCTCGATGGCAGCCACCTGCGTCGGTATGCGATAGTCGCGCCAAGAATAAGCGGCACGTGGGGTGTCGTAGTAGCGTCCCATCTCCTCCTTGTACACGGTGAATTCCTTCAGGCTCTTAATATAAAGTGGTGAATCGAGGATAATGGCCGACAAAGCCTTCTCGTAGATGGTCTGGTTTTTGATGTCCTTCTTGAGCAGACGGATGAGGTAGTCGTTGGCCTGCTGCACGTCGGTGGACAACCGCCGCCCATCGAGCTTGCAGATGTAGAGCCACTGCAGGGCGTTGAAGCTGGGGAACGACGGCTTGCGGCCTTTCTTCTCTTGCTTCTTCATCTCTTTGACCAGGTCCACCATCTCGTGACCGAGGAAGCTGATAGCTTTGGTAAGCATCTGCTGCGTCGACGACTGTTCACCAACCATCACATTCTGACGCACCATCATCTCTGCGACGGCAACAGTCATATAGACGGAGCCGGGCATCTCGGGCCACCAGCTCCACGAGCCGTCGCCACGCTGCAGTTTGCGGAGTTTGTCGAGAGCCGATTGCTGGCGCTGCTGCATCGTGTTCTCGTCGAAGAAGTCGGCCAGACGCTGGCGCTGCTCCGACTCACGGTCAGCATCAGCCACCCACGGCGTCTCGTTCAGCACGAGGTCTTTCAGTTCCTGGTTCTTCTCCAGCTGGGAGTGTAGTGATGTCTCCTCCCCCTTCTCCAGCTTCCACTGCTCGAAGACCGTCTTGGCCTGCGGCACCTGGTCTACGATATGCTTGCCGATGCTGTTGGCATAGAGCGAGGCAGACTGACAGATGGCACAGTCGTCGTGAGGCTGGCCGATGGCGGGCAGGGCCTGAATCATCAGCCAGGCAGGGTTGTTGGTATATTCCATCGTGAGCTTACCCTGCGTCACACCAGCAGGGAACAGCTGCGTCAGGTCGATAGTCTTCGTGCCCGGCTCGTTCTGCGTAAACGGTACGGTGACGGTAACACGTTCACGGTTGGGTAGGATGGGCAGGTAGTGCTGCTCGCCGTCGCTGAAGCCGTCGCCAGCGGCTACCACCTTGGCAATGAGCAGTGACGGGAACGAAGCGTCGGTGCCGACGGCAAACGTCACGCTGCCCGTCTCACCGGCTTTCACGGCAAAAGGAGCCGACTGCGTGAGCACGGTCTTTTCCGTTTCCGGGTCGATGAGCGTCAGACGGGCCGTTCCGCTGATGTCACCCTCGCTGGTATTGATGACGCGTGCCGTAATGGTGGCCTTGTCGCCCTCGCGGATGAATCGCGGCATGTTGGGCTGCACCATCAGTTGCTTTTTGGCCACGGCCTCGCCTTCGAGCATACCGAAGCAGATGTCTGTGGTATGTGCAAAACCCATAAAGCGCCACGTCGTCAGACTCTCAGGCAGGGTGAACTTCATCGTCACCATGCCCGTCGTGTCGGCCTGCAGTTGCGGATAGAAGAAGGCCGTTTCCTGCAGGTTCTCGCGAAGCGGCACCTCGGCGGTCTCGTCGGCAGATGCTTTCTGTGCGCCGACGGCAATCTCCTGCCGTAACACAGCTTTCTCTTCCAAGACATCGTTAGCAGCCACGTCGAAGGAGCCAATAGCGGTTTCCGCCTGTGGCGCAGCGGCCTTGGCTAAACCCCTACCGCGAAGGCGCACGCTGCCTACCATCATCCGATGATAGTATGTCGGGAAGAGCGACTCGTCGAAATGGGTAAAGTCGAACGGACTCACCTTCAGGGAGTTGAGCGTCTGCACACCACTGAGCCGCAGGGAGTTCCACGTTCCGAACTGCCAGCTGGTGCTGGGCATGGCCAGCCACGAGTAGGGGTAGAACCCCCAACGATGATTAACAAAGTGGTCGAGACTCTTATCATATAAGGTGGCCATCAGCTGGGCGTCGGCGGGTTGGCCGTCGGGCGTCTTCACCGTCAGCGACCATTCCTCCTGCTGGCCTGGCGTGAGCCGGTCGCGGAAAGTCTGCCACTCCAACCGCAGTTTCTTATCGGGCAGCGGGCGCTGCAGCTGCACGTCATGGCTGTAGCAGCGTCCCTGCTTCATCCAGGCAAAGGTGAGCAGCAAGCCGTTGCCGTATTCCGGTTTGTACGTAAACTTACGGTTCAGCAACTCATTGGAACGCTCCACGGCGCCACTCTCTATCACCCGGTCGCCACTGATGATGCTGTAGACAATATGGACGTCCTTAGCCGACGAACCAACCTGTACGGTGACGGGCTTTCCGTCGCGTGGGAACTGATAGTCGGAGACGTAGAACCAGTCGTCGGTCTCCACGACAGGCCGCTGATCGTCGAGCGAGAAGACGGTGAACGAACGCTTCACCGTGTCACCATGGCAGACGGCCTCTATCTCGTGGCGCCCACTCTTCATCTTAGGCAGCTTGACGGGCGTACTGGTCTTTGCCGTCAGCCATTGCGCAGCATCCACGCGGTACTCCACGGACGCAGCTATATCGTTGCTGGCCGCATTGCGCAGGTGGAACACCACGGGCTGCAGCTCGTCGAGGCGCATCTGCTCAGTAACGTCGACGGTAAAGGCGGTCTTGCGATTACCCAGCGGCAACGACTTCTGGGCGTCGTGGGTCTCGCCGCCGATGTCGGTCACATCGGCACGGCATACGAAGTTATAGAAAGCGGGATAGTCGGTCTTAGGCAGACACATCGGCATCTGTACCGTGAACGAGCCATCGGCAGCGGTCACCGTCTCGCCCTCGGCCACATCTTCATCTTCGGTATTCTCGCCGATGACGCCCACATTCCAGTATGACGAATAGCTCCACCACCAGAGTGCGCGACGGCGTTCGATGCTGTACTTCACCTTGGCACCCTGAATGGGCACGCCGGCGTATGAGCGGGCCATGCCACGGACGGTAATGGTGTCGCCATCCTTGTAGTCCTCTTTGAACTCGTCGAACTTCACCTCAAACGTCGGTCGCTTGTATTCCTCCACGCGGAAGTGGCATCTGCCATTCTGCATCTCTATACTGAAGTTACCCGTCAGTCCGTTGGAGGGCAGCGTGAAGTCGGTGGCGCAGGTGCCGAAGCGGTCGGTGGTCAGCGTTCGTTGGGCTACCTCCTTGTAGTTGGCGTCGCGCAGTGTCAGCGTCAGCTGTTTGTCGGCCAGTGCTTTCTGCTCGTAGCCATGAAGCACTTCGTATGCAACGGCGGCCACATGGACGGTCTGTCCGGGACGGTAGATGGCACGGTCGGTAAACAGCTGTGCCCGCTCCGTCCGACGGTCGTTGTCTTGATAGGAGAAGTTCCAGTAATAGTCTTTCGGCGGACAAGTTTTGTCTGCCGAGGTGTAAGCATAGATATTCGTAGGACGCTGCTTGTCATATTGATAGGATGCTTCGCCTTTGGCATCGGTCTTCAGCCGGGCAAGCAACTGACCGCCGCGTCCGTTGGCATAGCCCCGCAGCTCTATGGTAGCCCCCTTGATGGGCTGTCCCTCAACGGCATCCACCACCACGTAGCGCTGACGGCTGTCGGGCAGGTTCTCCATCAGTGTTCGCACATTGCTGACAAAGAAAAGCTGGCGCGACACCTTGGTAGCAGGCGTGCTTTCCATCTCAACGAGATAGACGCCCACGGGAAGAGCCTGCACCTGGAGGGTGTCATCAAACAGCTCGTACACCTGATGACCGCCGCACGGCAGCATGCCCATGGTCTCCGGCTCCTTGGCAATATGGCTCTTCAGATTCTTATAGTCCTTGTCATTGTCAGGATTCAGGTCGGTATCGCCTTTCACGTCGACGCGATAGACGCGGTACGTCAGCTGGTCGATGTTACGCAGCTCCGAGAGTTTCATGGTCTGTGTCTGTCCGGGCATGACCACTCGCGTCGGCAATTCCGCATGGAACTGTCGCGCCGACAGACTGTTCTGAGCATTTCGCAACTCGTTTATACGGTCATAGCTGCCCCAACGGCTGATAGCATCGTTCAGATACTCCCACTTCTGTGCGGGCGTAGCATCGGTATGGGCGCTCATATACTGATAGCGGTCAATAGCCACCTCAGCCACCTCCGCTACGTCGCCGTAGCTGTCTATCAGTGAGTCCAAAGTATGGATGTATGGTGCCTCAGCATAGTTAACGCTGCCCAAAGGACGCTGCTGACGCGCCAGTTCCAAGGCGGTCATCAGGGTGGCGGTACGGTTGCCTGCCTTCTGATAATAGTCGTGCAGGGGGCGGAAGTCCTTCAGTTCATAGCCCACCACGCTCAGCATATCGTCGTCGAAGAGCTTGCTGTTGCGGCCAATGACGGTCAGCGGTTTGTAGGCGGCTGCCTTGACGGAGGCCAGCCGTGCACAGGTTGCTGCATCAAGCGTGACGCTGAGGTCATAGCGTTTCTCCAGCTGGCGGTTGTCCTCGTAGACCTTTTTCAGCACGACGGCATAGACCGCAGCCAGTGCCTTGTCTTTCGTCTGCTGCCGACGCTGCTCCATACGCTCCACGGCGGGCTGCAAAGAGTCGGGACTGATGATGGCCATCGTCCGGCTACCAGCCAGTTCGGCGGCCATCAGCTGTCCGAACTGCCCTTCCTTCTCCGCCTTCTGCACAATCTTCATCAACACTTCATATTGCGTGCGCAGCAGATCCCTTTCCTCCGCCACCTTGGCCTGCTGCCAAAGCGCATCATAAGTCTGTCCTTGAATAGCCATACTCACCAACGTCATCAAAACAAACAACACTGTTCTCATATCAATCCTTATTAAAACAGAAACATCAACTGCAAAGATAACAACTTTTCCCGACACCCCCTGCCTACAATGCATGAAAATATGAAAGTTTAACGATTTTCTGTCAATTCGTCAGATTCTCCTGCCGTTTTGTCGGTCTCACACCATTCGGCACATTGTTTGTGGCTCATTCAGCAGAACAATAAAGTAAATAGGAGGAAACAATTATGACATTAGACAAGTTTACCATCAAAGCACAGGAGGCGGTACAGCAAGCCGTCAACCGTGCACAATTAGGCGGACAACAGGTTATCGAACCCGTACATCTGTTAAAAGGTGTGCTGGAGAAGGCCAAGGACGTCTGCACATTCCTGTTCCAGAAGCTCAGCGTCAACGTCCAGCAGATTGAGCTGCTCGTTGACCAGGAACTGAAGCACCTGCCCCGCATCGAAGGTGGCGGACAGCCATACCTCTCAAACGAATCAAACCAGGTGCTGGTGAAAGCGCAGGACTATGCCCAGAAACAGGGCGATGAGTTTGTGGCGTGCGAACCTATACTGCTGGCACTGCTCACCGTGAACAGCACGGCCGCCCGCATCATGAAGGATGCCGGCTGCACGGAGAAAGAGATGCAGAAGGCCATTCAGGAACTGCGCCAGGGGCAGAAGGTTCAGTCGCAGAGTGCCGACGACAACTACCAGTCGCTGGAGAAGTACGCCAAGAATCTGGTCGAACTCGCCCGCAAGGGTAAGCTTGACCCTGTGATTGGCCGCGACGACGAGATTCGCCGACTGCTGCAAATCCTGTCGCGACGCACCAAGAACAACCCGATACTGATTGGCGAGCCGGGTACGGGTAAGACGGCTATCGTCGAGGGACTGGCAGGCCGTATCGTCCGTGGCGACGTGCCTGAGAACTTGAAAGACAAACAGCTCTACTCGCTCGATATGGGTGCGCTGGTAGCTGGTGCGAAGTACAAAGGCGAGTTCGAGGAGCGTCTGAAGTCGGTCATCAACGAGGTGACAAAGGCCGAGGGGCGTATCATCCTCTTCATCGACGAGATTCACACGCTGGTGGGAGCCGGCGGTGGCGAGGGTGCCATGGATGCTGCCAACATCCTGAAACCGGCACTGGCCCGTGGCGAACTGCGCGCCATCGGTGCCACAACGCTGAACGAATACCAGAAGTACTTCGAGAAGGACAAGGCACTGGAGCGCCGCTTCCAGACAGTGATGGTCGACGAGCCTGACGAACTGAGTGCCATCAGCATCCTGCGTGGTCTGAAGGAGCGCTACGAGAACCACCACAAGGTGCGTATCCAGGACGATGCCTGTATAGCGGCCGTCCAACTGTCGGAGCGGTACATCAGCGAGCGCTTCCTGCCCGACAAGGCCATCGACCTGATGGACGAGGCTGCCGCCAAACTGCGCATGGAGCGCGACTCCGTGCCCGAGGAGCTCGACGAGATTACCCGCCGACTGGCCCAGCTCGAAATCGAACGCGAAAGCATCAAGCGCGAAACGAATGCGGTCAGCGGTTCACCCGCTGACACAAAGCTCTCACAACTCGACCGCGACATCGCCGAACTCCGCGAGCAGGAGACGCAGTTCCGCGCCAAGTGGGAGGGCGAACGTCAGCTCATCAACAAAATCCAACAGGACAAGCAGGAGATGGAGAACCTGCGACTGGAGGCTGAACGTGCTGAGCGCGAGGGCGACTACGGACGGGTGGCCGAAATACGCTACTCGAAGCTGAAAGCACTTGAGGACGACATCAAGGGCATCCAAACCCAACTGGCTTCTGCCCAGGGCGGCAACTCGATCGTCCGCGAGGAGGTCACCGCCGACGACATCGCCGAGGTCGTGTCCCGCTGGACGGGCATCCCCGTCAACCGCATGATGCAGAGCGAACGTGAAAAACTGCTGCACCTCGAAGAGGAACTGCACCGCCGAGTCATCGGACAGGACGAGGCCATCACCGCCGTCAGCGATGCCGTGCGCCGCTCGCGTGCCGGACTGCAAGACCCGAAGCGGCCTATCGCCTCGTTCATCTTCCTCGGCACCACGGGTGTCGGTAAGACGGAACTGGCCAAGACACTGGCTGAGTACCTCTTCAACGACGAGACGATGATGACGCGTATCGACATGTCGGAATATCAGGAGAAGCACACCGTTAGCCGACTCATCGGTGCACCTCCGGGCTACGTGGGCTACGACGAGGGTGGACAGCTGACAGAGGCCGTGCGCCGCAAGCCGTACTCCGTCGTACTCTTCGACGAGATTGAGAAGGCTCACCCCGACGTGTTCAACATCCTGCTGCAGGTACTCGACGACGGACGGCTCACCGACAACAAGGGACGGACGGCAAACTTCAAGAACACCATCATCATCATGACCAGCAACGCTACCCGCGAGCAGCTGCGCATGACGATGCGACCGGAGTTCCTGAACCGTATCGACGAGATTATCACCTTCCAGCCGCTGACGCGCGAACAGATTGCCGACGTGGTGCGCCTGCAGATACGTAAGGTGCAGGAGATGCTGGAGCCGCAGGGCTTCCGTCTTGAGGTGACGCCGCAGGCCATCAACTACCTGGCACAGGAGGGTTACGACCCGGACTTCGGTGCCCGTCCCGTGAAGCGCGCGATACAGCAGCTCGTCCTCAACGACCTGTCGAAGAAGTTGCTGGCCGACGAGGTGGACCGCGACAAGCCCATCATCGTCGACGAGTTCGGCGACGGCTTAGTCTTCCGCAACTGACTCTAAGCCTGCAAGTAGAAATATGGTTCCCTGACGGGTTTGCTGAAAAGCACACTCGTCAGGTTTTTTTTTGCGAAATGCAGTACCGAGTCGTTACCAAACGCTCTCTAAATGTTAACTCATAATAAAAACCAGTAGAACAAAATACATTTCCAATCATTATTTCAAAAATCTTTCGTATCTTTGCATCCGGAATTCTACTCCTGTACTCCTGTCGAAAAAAGTACTCCTGTACTCCTGTCGAAAAAAGTACTCCTGTAAAATATAACATAATGAAAAAACTTTATTCATTACTACTCTTAGTCTGCCTGTCAGCTACGGCTGTCGCACAGCAGAAATTTGAACTGGGCAAACCAAACAATGAGGCCTACCGTTATCTTGACAACTATAAGGCTCTCAAAGAGTACGTCGACCACGAGAAGTACCCCAACTTCAAGTTGGGTGCGGGCACTACCGTCAACGAATATCTGAGCAACTCGCTGGTAAAGAACCTGATTAACAAGAACTTCAACGAGACGGTTGCCGGCAACGCCATGAAGATGGCCAGCTGCGTCAAAAATAATGGCAGCATGGACTTTACTACCGTCAAGAACTACGTCAACACTGCTACCAGCGCAGGCCTCAGCGTCTATGGCCACACACTCGCCTGGCACTCGCAGCAGGCAAAGGGCTGGCTACTGAGTTTGCTGGCCGACAAGCCCGACCCCAACGGCGAAGCGTCGTACCAGGTGATTGCCAGCAAGGACTTCCGCACACAGCAGACCACGGGGTGGACGGCTGACAAGACGAAGTTCGGCTTCAGCATCAGCTTTGACGGCACCAACGGTCTGAAGGTCACTTCCACGAAATCGTATTCCTACGAGGTGCAGTTCGTGGCTATGGAAAACATCCTGCTGACCACCGGCCAGAGCTACAAGATGACGATAACCGTCAAGGGTACGAAATCGGGCAAGCTGGCTTGCAAGCTCGGCGACTGGGGCGGTGGCTATAACTTCAGTGCCAACTTCACCAACGAGTGGAAAGACGTAGAAGTAAACGTCAAGCCTACGATGGCAAACAGCTTCTTACTCGTCCAGGTGCCCAACTACGTCGGCGACGTTTACATTAAGTCCATCAAGATAGAAGGCAACTCGCGGCCTCTCGTCCCTCAGACAGCTAAGGAAATGCACGACACGCTGGTCTATGCGATGGATAAATGGATCAAAGGCATGATGAACGCCTGTGGTGGTAAGGTCAAGGCCTGGGACCTCGTCAACGAGGCCATCTCCGGAGGCGGCAACGACGGCCAAGGCAACTACCTGCTGCAGCACTCGAAAGATTACAACCCCGATGGCGCCCCCGATGCCACCTGGGACGTCGGCGGCGACGCATTCTACTGGCAGGACTATATGGGTTCACTGGAGTACGTCCGTCAGGCTTGCCGGCTGGCACGTCAGTACGGGCCTGCCGACATAAAGCTCTTTATCAACGACTACAACCTGGAGGGCACCTGGGACCTGAAGTACAAGGACGGAATCACTGCCAGCAATAAACTCTGGTCGCTCGTCAACTGGATCAAGAAGTGGGAGAACGACGGTGTGACGAAGATTGACGGTATCGGCACGCAGATGCACATCTCTTACAACGAGAAAAGCTCGGCTCAGGATGCCCTGAAGAATGCCATCACGGGTATGTTCAAGCTCATGGCGAAGTCGGGCAAACTGGTGCGCGTCAGCGAGCTGGACATGGGCTACAACAATGCCAGCGGCAAAAGCGTCCCCACGAACAGCATGACCGAGACACAGCACAAGAAGATGGCTGATTTCTATGAGTGGATCATCAAGCAGTATCTCACCATCATACCTCCCGCACAGCAATGGGGCATCTGCCAGTGGTGTACGACCGACTCGCCAGAAAACAGCGGATGGCGCGCCAACACACCGGTAGGTATCTGGGACCTGAACTACTATCGCAAGCACGTCTACGCCGGCTTCGTGCGTGGACTGAACGGCGGCGAACCCGAGGTTACCGGCATTGAGGGTGTTGAGACCGACAAGGCCGTTGATACCTCGAAAGGCATCTACAACCTCAAAGGGATGCCGATGATGGCCACCTCACTGGATGAGTTGCCCGCAGGCATCTACATCTCAAACGACAAAAAGGTCTTGATAAAGTAAATCCTTACCAACACCCACCCCAATGCTTCGAAACGCCCATAAGCACAGGGCAAACGTTGGGGTGGGTGTTTTTTGTTTTAACAGCACGCCACAAATCATTTTGTTTTCTGCGGTGAATTAACCGTCAAAAGAAAAAAAAATCGGATATTATTTGCATTTGTCACGGTAAAGTCGTATATTTGCGCCATCTATTATTATTAACCAATTCAAAAACGGAAAATTATGAAAGAAGCTATCCGATTATTGATTGTGGCAGTCATGATGCTGACTGTTTCGCTGAACGTGAACGCACAGTTCAAGAAGAAAGAGAACAACCGCGTACCCGACCGTTTCCACATGGGAATCCGTGGTGGTTATTCTCAGAGCACTGGTGACGTGTCTTCTATTGGTTTCCCTCATGGCGGTATCGGTGTAGATTTTCAGATTGCTCCCATACCTCTCTTTCTTGAGACCGGTTTGTACTATATGAACAAAGGACAGATTGATTGGGATGGTGATGACGAAGACCATCTGGGTTACGTACCATTGCTGATGAGTTATCACATTAATTTAGCCCCCAACCTGTTTCTCCAACCGTTCGCTGGTGGCATAGCCGGCTATTTAGGAACGACAGAAAACTTCGAGGCGGCTGTACGCGTCGGCTTAGGTTTCAATTTTGGCCGACTATACGCCAACACGGGCTTTGACTTAGGTCTCATAGAACACGAGAAATACAATAATCGTTGGACGAACTATAACGCCTTTGTCACCATCGGTTTCAACTGGGCAGGTAGCCGCTAAATGCCGTCAACCCCACGACTACTGGGCAATAGCACGCAAGACGCTGACAGCCTCTTCCACGGTAGGCACATCGGTGATGACCATGGAGCGCTTGCCGTTTTGCTCGCGGAGGTTACAGCGGCGCACATGATGGCCGACATAGTCGAGTACGCGACCGAAGGCATCGCTCTGGTAGTAGGGACTGTTGGGATTGTTGACGAAATAGAGGAACATCCGTCCCTGCTTCAACATGATTTTCTCGCAGCCTAACTCCTTGCCGTAGCGACGCAGCGGCACGACGCGGATAAGCTCCTCGGCCACGGCGGGTATCGAGCCGAAGCGGTCCTGAAGTCGCTGGCGGTAGGCTTCCACCTCCTGGTCGTTCTTCAGGTTGTCGAGTTCGCGGTAGAGCAGCATACGCTCGGAGTCGCTGGGCACATACTGGTCGGGGAAGTACATCTCGAGGTCGCTCTCGAGGGTGCAGTCGGAGACGAAGAGACCTACCCCCACCCCCTCCCTGTAGGGAGGGGCGTAATTACTTTGAGCACCTGATTTTGCGGGGGATTCGCTTTCCTCCTTCACTGGGAGGGGGTTGGTATCTCTTTCATTCCTCAGTTCCGCCATCGCCTCGTTCAGAATCTTCTGGTAGGTCTCGTAGCCGAGGTCGCTGATGAAGCCCGACTGTTCGGCACCGAGCAGGTTGCCGGCACCGCGGATGTCGAGGTCCTGCATGGCGATGTTGATGCCCGAACCCAGGTCGCTGAAGTTCTCCAAAGCCTCTAAGCGGCGACGGCTGTCGGTGGGCAGTGCTGCCAGCGGGGGCGCCAGGAGGTAACAGAAAGCCTTGCGGTTGCCACGGCCCACACGGCCACGCATCTGGTGGAGGTCGGAGAGTCCGAAGTAGTGGGCACCATTGATAATGATGGTGTTGGCGTTGGGTATGTCGATGCCGTTCTCGACGATGGTGGTAGAGAGCAGCACGTCGTAGTCGTAGTTAGAGAAGTCGAGGATTATCTGCTCGAGCTCTTCGGGCTTCATCTGTCCGTGACCGATGGCCACACGGGCATCGGGCACGTACTTGTGTATCATGCCGGCTATCTCCTGCAACTGGTTGATGCGGTTGTTGACGAAGTAGACCTGACCGTTGCGCGACATCTCGAAATTGATGGCGTCGGCAATAATCTCGGCACCGAAGGTGTGTATCTCCGTCTGTATGGGGTATCGGTTGGGCGGCGGCGTCTGGATGACGCTGAGGTCGCGGGCACCGACGAGCGAGAACTGCAGCGTTCGCGGGATAGGCGTTGCCGACATCGTCAGCGTGTCGACGTTCGACTTCATCTGGCGCAGCTTCTCCTTGGTGCTGACGCCGAACTTCTGCTCCTCGTCGATGATAAGCAGTCCCAGGTCCTTGAACTTCACGGTCTTGCCGATAAGCTTATGCGTACCTATTATAATGTCTATCTTGCCGTCCTCCAGGTCTTTCAGCACCTCCTTTGTCTGCTTCGCTGTGCGGGCCCGTGTCAGGTAGTCCACGCGGACGGGCATGTCCTTCAAGCGGCCCTGGAACGTGCGGTAATGCTGGTAGGCCAGCACCGTCGTGGGCACCATCACCGCCACCTGTTTACCGTCGCACGCAGCCTTGAAGGCAGCACGCACGGCCACCTCGGTCTTGCCGAAGCCCACGTCGCCGCAGACCAGGCGGTCCATAGGCCGTGCCTGCTCCATGTCGGCCTTCACGTCCTGCGTAGCCTTCAACTGGTCGGGGGTGTCTTCATAGAGGAACGAGGCTTCCAGCTCGTGCTGAAGGTAACTGTCGTGGCTGAAGGCGAAGCCCTTTTCGCGGCGGCGACGGGCATAGAGCTTGATAAGGTCGCGGGCAATGTCCTTGATGTGCTTCTTCGTACGCTCCTTCAGGCGCTCCCACTGGCCAGTGCCGAGGGTCGACAAGCGGGGCGCCTCGCCGCCGTCCTGCGACTTGTACTTCGACACCTTGTACAGCGAATGGATGGAGACGTAGATGGCATCGCCACGCTGGTAGGTAATCTTGATCATCTCCTGGTAACCATCGCCCTGGGGCATACGCACCAGTCCGCCGAAACGGCCTACGCCGTGGTCGACATGGACGACGTAGTCGCCCACCTCGAATTGCTGAATCTCCTTCAGCGTCAGGGCCACCTTGCCCGTGCGCGCCTTGTCGCTCTTGAGGTTGTATTTATGGAAACGGTCGAAAATCTGATGGTCGGTCAACAGGCAGGCACGGGCATCGGCGTCGATAAAGCCCTCGTGCAGGGTCTTGTCGATTGGAATGAAAGCCCCCCCTACTGCCCCCGAGGGGGCTTCATTTGACTTGCGGACATTAGTAGCCCCCACGGGGGCTGAAAGGGGGGCCAAAATCTCTTTCAGACGCTCCTGCTGCTTGTGACTGTCAGCGAGGATGAAGAGCTGGTAGCCCTGCAGGAGATAGTCCTCCAAGGTCTTAGCCAACAGGTCGAAGTTCTTGTGGAACAGGGGCTGCGCCGAGGTATGGAACGTGATGGTCGACGTCTGCCCGCCGTTTGCGCCTCGCCCTTCGCCCCTTGCCAGCAGTATCTGACGGAAACGTTCGGCCTCGTCGCGGAACTGGGCACCGGTTATCAGCTGGCACTCGCGGCGCAACTGCTGCTCTATCTCGTGCTGCTCCATTTCGGTAGCTGCCTCTTCCAAACGCTCCGTAACGGCCTGTCGCGAAAAGCCCTCCTGATAGGTGCGGTCGATGGCATCGGCCACGTAGGCATAGTCCCTGAAGGCCAGCAGTGTCTGCTCTGGCAGAAACTGCAACAGCGACTCCTTGTCCTCGGTCTCGCCAGCCAACTCGGGCACGATGTCCACCTGTTCGCGACGGCTCTTCGACAGCTGGTCCTCCACCTCAAATGTGCGGATGCTGTCTATCTCGTCGCCGAAGAAGTCGATACGGAAGGGGAACTCGCTGCTGAAGCTGTACACGTCGAGGATAGAGCCACGCAGGGCATACTGCCCCGGCTCGTAGACATAATCCACCTCACGGAAGCCGAAATCCTGCAACGTCTGTTCGATGGTGGCCGTACTGATGGTCTGCCCCGTCTGGAGCGACAGCGTGCGACTGTCGAGCCGTTTCTTCGTCACCACCATCTCGGCCACGGCCTCAGGGTAGCTGACGATATATAATGAGGAATGTCCATTCCTCATTTCCGTCTCCCCACTTCTAACTTGCGACAGCACCTCGGTACGCAGTATCTCGTTCGCCGGGTCGCGCTGGGCGTACTTCACCGACCGCCGGTAGCTCGACGGAAAGAAGAGCACACACTCCGTCCCCATCAGCTGCGTCAGGTCGTGGTAGAAATAGCCGGCCTCCTCGGCATCCTGAAGAATAAAGAGGATTGTTGGCTGCTCTGTTAAGGCCAGACAACTGAATACCAGTGGCGCTGAGGAACCCACCAAACCTTCAAGGACAATACGGTGCGTTCCCGTCTTGTCCATCGTTTTTGCCAGTGCCTTCACCTGCGGCCTACTGGCATATTGCTTACATAATTCCTGTATTGTCATTGCTTATAGCGGTGCAAAGGTAGCAAAAAAGAGGGAGTTCTTTGCAAGCACAGCGAAAAATTAAGTTTTTTTTCGGGCGAAAGGAGTTAAAGGAGTTAAAGGGAGTTAAAGGACAATAGTTATTCGCAGAAAAACAATAACTTTGCACTGAAATTACAAAGAATTATGCACCAGAGCGACAGTATCGTTATCATTCCGACCTACAACGAGAAGGAGAATATGGAGAAAATCATCCGGGCCGTCTTCGGCCTGGAGAAGTGTTTCCACATCTTAGTCATCGACGACGGTTCACCCGACGGGACAGCCGACATCGTGAAGCGCCTGATGCGCGACGAGTTCGGCGACCGCCTGTTCTTAGTGGAACGTAGCGGCAAGCTGGGACTCGGCACGGCCTACATTGCCGGTTTCAAATGGGCGCTGGAGCGCGACTACGGCTACATCTTCGAGATGGATGCCGACTTCAGCCACGACCCCAACGACCTGCCACGACTCTACAGTGCCTGCGCCGACGAGGGTTACGACGTGGCTATCGGCAGTCGCTACGTCAGCGGCGTCAACGTCGTCAACTGGCCCATCGGCCGCGTGCTCATGTCGTACTTCGCCTCGAAATACGTCCGCATTGTGACAGGCTTTAAGGTTCACGACACGACGGCAGGCTTCAAGTGCTACCGCCGGCGCGTGCTGAAGACCATCGAACTGGACAAGATACGCTTCAAGGGCTACGCCTTCCAGATTGAGATGAAGTTCACGGCCTACAAGTGTGGCTTCAAAATCAAGGAGGTGCCCGTTATCTTCGTCAACCGCCGCGAGGGCACCAGCAAGATGTCGGGCGGCATCTTCGGCGAGGCGTTCTTCGGCGTCATGCGCCTGCGCTGGGACGGCTGGACGCGCAAGTATCCCGCCATCGTCGAGTAGTCGCCGTCCCCTCAACCTTTGCTTACGGCAAACCCGGACTTTGCTTACGGCAAAGTGGAGGTTTGCTTACGGCAAAGTGGAGGTTTGCTGACGGCAAATTGGCTGTCGGATAACAAAAGAGAACCTTTCCCCCTTCGGCTACGTTGCAAGTTTTTACCCCATCTTCTTCCGAGGAGCTTCATGCTGTATTAAAATATACCTGTTGTCTATAAACAATTGATGGTCTCAATGTCAAGGCCGGTGTATTTGGCTATCAGCTCGGTTGGCATACCGTCGTCCTTCATCTTGCGAGCGTTCTCACGGTTAGCAGCTACAAAACCTTCGGCACGGCCCTCGGCACGACCCTCAGCAAGTCCTTGCTTATAGCCGTGACGGATGGCACCGCGCTCGTTATACACCGCGTCCCAGTAGTACTCGTAGGCTCTTAATTCCTCTTCGTTGTAGGCCGACTTCTCCAGTATCTTCAGCGCCTTGCTGGTGTCGGGGTTCTCTAACAGTTCGGCGGGAATCTCGTCGGTGTCACGGTCAATCTCAGTGAGGAAGCGTAGCCACAGTACAGCCATCTTGCGCTCCTTGATGGTCTGGGGCTTAAACTTCGGCAGTTCGACGAACACGAAGCGCAGCCCCTCGATGATGCGGTCACTGTGCTCCACATTCACGATGGCATAGTCGTGGTAGAACTCGTCGGGACCGGCATCGAAGCCAACATCGTTGATGAGATTCAGCGCATAGACGGGCTGTAACAGCGAGTAGTCCTCGCTCGTGCCGAGCTGCTTCACGACGGCCTTAGCCGCATTGAGAACGACACGCTGCTGGAACTCGTTGTTCCAGTTCATCTGCATCTCAACGATGAAATGTCGTCCGCCCGTCTCGCGGCAACGCACGTCGACGATACTGTTCTTCTTCCCAGGGTTCTCGGGAACCATCTCTGGCGTGAGGTACTCCACATGCTCTATCCGTTTCCCCTCGTCAAGGGGCAGCAGGGCGTTGAGCAGGCTCATCACCAGGTCGGGATGCTCGCCGAACACCTTCTTGAAGGTCAGGTCGGCCTTCGGATTCAGGTATTTTCCTTTCATTTCCTTCATTGTATATTCAATTATAATTTATATCTTTGCATTCGTTAACAACATCAAGGAAGTGGAATAAGGCCGATCCTTCATTCGTCATAAGACAGTAAA
>Ga0256405_10004243_pt1 | contig 27291 bp, 20 predicted proteins | sample RumenRJG_02DNA_FD_189096 | JGI IMG/M metagenome (GOLD analysis project Ga0256405, IMG submission 189096) | Bovine rumen microbial communities from Lethbridge, Alberta, Canada - RJG_02 | ecosystem: Host-associated > Mammals > Digestive system > Stomach > Rumen | place: Canada: Alberta... | reverse complement strand
CGTCCAAGAAGATTTGGAAAAACAATAAATGCAATGATGTTAGAATCTTATTATTCTAAAAATGCTAATTTTAAAGATCTTTTTGATAAGTTAAAAATATCTAAATCTGATACATATGAACAGCATCTTAATAAACATAATGTAGTTTATTTACAGTTAAATGAATTTCCAGATGTATCTTCAAATGTTACTTATGATGATTTTATAAATAGGTATAAAAATATATTATTTGAAGATATTAAAGAGCTTTGGCCAAATATAAAATTTGATAAAAACAAAGCTTTATCTGATGTTTTTAATAAAATTTCAACAGAAACTGGTGAAGGGTTTATTTTTATTATTGATGAATGGGATTTTATTTTTAACAATAATCTATTTACAAAAGAAGAAAGAGATAAATATTTATTGTTCTTAAAAGATTTGTTGAAAGATAGGCCATATGTTGAACTTTGTTATATGACTGGTGTTATTCCAATTGCAAAATATTGTACAGGTTCAGCGTTAAATATGTTTGATGAATGTACATTTTTAAATGATATTGAATATTATAGTTTTTATGGTTTTACAACTGAAGAAGTAGAGAATTTATGTAAAAAACAAGATAAATTATCTATGGATGAACTTAGAGAGTGGTATGATGGTTATAAAATTCAAGGTATAGATTTATATAATCCTAGATCTGTTGTATATGCATTAAGAAAAGGGTTTTGTCAGAGTTATTGGACAAATACAGGACCTATGGATGAGATAATGTATTATATAAATCAGAACATAGAAGAGGTTAAAAACGATGTAGTTCAGATGGTTTCAAATATTCCTGTTGAGATAAGATTAAAAGGATATAGTGCTGAACAGCTTACATTAGAAACACGTAATCAGATATTATCTGCAATGACAGTATATGGTTTTTTAACTTATCATGATGAAACTTTAGAGATTCCTAATAAAGAATTGATGATAAAATTTGATGATGCATTAGAGGACAAGTCTATGAACGAAGTATCTAAATTAGTGTTAAGATCAGATGAGATGTTAAAAGCAACAATACGTCAAGATGTAGATAAAATGGCTGAAATAATTCAAGAAGCACATGATATAAACATTCCAATAATAAAATATAATGATGAAAATTCATTAGCATGTATAATTAGTCTTGTATATCTCAGTGCTAGATCTAAATATAAGATAGTTCGAGAGATGCCTGCTGGTATAGGTTTTGCAGATTTTATATTTTTTCCAAAAGATATATCAAAACCTGCTTTTATTATAGAATTAAAATATAACTCCACAGCACAAAAAGCATTAGATCAGATATTTGAAAAACGTTATGATCTAGCATTAAAAGATTATACTGGTCTAAAATTAGCAATAGGTATTTCCTACGACTCTAATCTAAAAAAACACTCTATATCTATTCAACAAATCTAACCAACGTAACGTTGGATCTTCGAAACTTTCTGTAGAAAGTTTCACAAAGACCTACTTAAAGTTGGATATACGTTCTCAAACGGCGAAGCGCCTTAATATATAATGTTTTTTATTACTTGCCTACTTTTAAAGTAGGTCAAACGCCGAACCGGCTTAACATATTATATAATATAAACAGTTATTATTGTTGGATCCAACGTCACGTTGGTTGGTCACTTTTAAAGTAACTACTTTCCAAGAAAGCAGATAGGATATTAGAGTTATATTATTTATTAAAGAATAATTTATTTTGTTTTATTCTTGTTTAGGAAAAAGTAATTCAGTATTATGATATATTTTAAAATTATCTAATTCACATTCATAATCTTCATATAATGTTATAGATTTCCAATATTTTATACCCCATTTAAATCTTTTAGAAAAGGTACCTATTGAAAAAAATGCATATAATAGAGGATGTAGATATATATCTATCTTATAATATTTTGTTTTACTTAAAAAAGAACGAATCTTATGCTCTATTATGTCAACGATTTGAATTACTGGTTCTACTTTACCACTACCTTTACATGTTGGACATATCTCATTATTAAAAACCTCCATCACTGGTCTTATCCTTTGTCTTGTTATCTGCATTACGTTAAACTTAGATAACGGTAAGACTGTAGATGTAGATCTATCTTCGGCTAACAACTCCTTCATTTTTTCATATATCAACAACCTATTTTTTTGAGATTTCATATCTATAAAGTCAATAGATATTATTCCACCTATATCTCTTAAAAATATTTGCCTAACTATCTCTTTAGCGGCTGATAAATTGGTCTCTACAGCTAGATCTTCTTGTTCTCCAGATTCACTTTTTATTGATCCACTGTTGACATCGATTACATTCATAGCTTCTGTCTTCTCTATTATCAAATAACCACCATTATCTATAGAAACAGTTTTATTAGATAATAACTTTAATTGTCTATCAACACCCTTATATGAAAATAATGAAACAACAGACTCTCTATAAAGTTTTAGTTTACAATTTTTATTTTTACATTCATTGCCAAATTCTAATTTCAACTTATCATATAACTCTTCATTATCAACATAAATTGTTCTTAGATTTGAACTTAACTTGTTTTTTACTATTGTAAATACCCTATTATCTGCTCCTATTATCTTAGTTCCTATATCTGCTGTACGTAATTTCTTTAAACCATTACTCCAGATTTTTAATAATGTGATAAGATCCTCGATTAATATTTTCTTTGCTTTTACAATATTGTCAAAGTCTATCATCGAATCTGTAGATGTTCTTAATATTATACCAAAGTTATCTAATTTTAACTCTTTTTTAATCTCTGTCAATATCGCTAACATGCTATTTCTCTTGACCTGATCTGTAATCTTTTTAGAAATACAAATACCATCATTAAAAATAACTAATATTAGATATTTTCCAGCTAAAGATAATCTACCAACAACTCTAGGACCTTTTGTAGATATTGCTTCTTTACTAACCTGCACTAACATCTTATCTCCAACATCGAAGAAATCAGATGTAAATGACTCATCAAATTCTATTCTTTCTTTTTCTCTAGGATCTATGTTAAATGTACTTACCTTTACATTTTCTCCTTCAAGAACACTTTTACAAAAATTAGATGCTGTTAATGACCTGTCCGTAAGATCATTAAAATGCATAAAACCATCTTTTGAAGAATTCAGATTTATAAAGAAAGAATTTAAACTCGTCGATTTTTTTTTAATCTCACCTAAATATATATCTCCGACTGCAAATTCTAAATCACTGTCATCTACCTGATAATCTACTAACGACCCCTTCTCTAACAAAGCAATTCTAGTTTCCTTCTTATCAACACTTATAACTAGATCTAACTCATTACTCACCACAATACAATAATTTTCTATTTTTTAATAAAACTATTTTTTATGTTTATTTGCTCGCAAATGTTTTTTTCTCTTATGCGTAGCTACTTTCTGTCTTTTCCTTTTCTTCCCGCAAGGCATATCAAAATTATGTTTATTACTTACATTTATAAGCTATTAAAAACTTTTAAAAAACCCAATATATTAAGAATTATTATAAAGTATATTATTTTTTATCTATTAAATATTGATCTATAAATTCCTTCATATATTCAGAAATTATTTGTGAAATAATATCTTCAATGTCGTTTTCTTTTTTAGTTTCAATTTCTAAATTACGTTCTATATTTTGTATTATAATAGGTTTTTTTTTATTTCTCTTTTTAAAAATTATATTAAACGACAAAAGTGCATTTGAATAATCTTTTTTATCAGTTTTTTTACTAACATTATACTTATTTATTAAAAATTTCATATTAATATCAGGGAATTTATCGTCTTTAACCAAATTATATTTTTTACTAAATATATCAATAACTTGTTTTTTTATACATTCATTAATAACAACTCCTAACTTTTGATTTGCAATACCTTCATCGAGAATAACATCGTACGTCTTAATATTTTTCTTTAAACTAACATTATTTGTTTTAAAAAGAGAAGAGACAAAGTTTATAAGTCCAGCAACACATATTGTAATAACCACATTCATATTCAGTAACTAATATATTTTAGTAAAAAATAATATTTTATAAACATTTTAAACGTAAACTTTTTACAATATTTATTTTTAGTTATCCCATATAATATGTATACCAAAGATCTATTTTTGTTTATATTATCTAAAATTAAAACGTTTTTAGATGTTAAAGAAGCCGAATCTATAACAAAATTAATTTTACAACATTATTATAATATTGACAACTTGGATATATTAAAAAATGTAGATTTAAATATAGACTTTGATGATATTAAAGAAAATCTTGATAATGTTGTCGATAGATTAAAGAAAAATGAACCTATACAATATATATTAGGATCAGTAAAATTTTTAAACTGTGATTTAAATATAAGAAGAAATGTTTTTATACCAAGACCTGAAACAGAAGAAATAGTTCATAATATATTGAAATATGATTTAAAAAATAAAAATATATTAGATATTTGTTCTGGAAGTGGATGTATAAGCATATCTATAGCTAAAAATATACAAAATTCTAATGTATATGGTATAGATATTAATCAAGATGCAATAGAATTAGCTAGAGAAAATGCAAAAATAAATAACGTAAATGTAAATTATATACAAAAAGATATATTTTTAATTAACAATGATGATTTTAAAGATATTAAATTTGATGTTATAGTTAGTAATCCACCTTATGTTTGTAAAAATGAAATTTATGAAATGAAAAATAATGTCATTGACTATGAACCTTTAAATGCTATATTCGTTGATAATGATGATCCTTTGATATTTTATAAACAAATAAAACTAATAGTAAATATGTATTTAAACACTAATGGAATGATATTTTTAGAGATAAATGAAAGATTTGGTGATGATATTTTAAAATTATTTTTTGATTTAAATTTTAAGAGATTATCTATAAATAAGGATATTAATGGTAAAGATAGGTGGCTTTCAGGATTATATTATGAATAAAATAAAATCATATTGTTGTTTTTTTATTAATCTTTATTTAAACCTATTTAAAGTGCTAAAAAATATTTTTGAAAAGTTTTTATTTATTTTATCATTGATATTAATAAGTAATATCTACTGTTCTGATGTAGAAAACAATAAAAATAACATTAAACAAGATAATGGTTCAGATAATGAAGAAGATGATGATGAAGATGATGATGAAAAAAAAGAAAAAGAATTAAAAAAAAAGAAAGAATTAGAAAAAAAGAAATTAAGAGAAGAAAAGAGAAAAGAAAAAGAAAGGAAAAAACAAGAAAAAAAAGAGATAGAAGATCTTGTAAAATCTTTAAAGAAAAACAACGATAATGAAAAAGATATAGAATTTAAAAATAAGGTTATAGAAAATGTTAAAAATAGAGAAGAAAAGGTGATAAAAAATAACTTAAAGAAGAAATCAAAGAAAAAAAAAAGTTCTTTTGTAACTAATCTTGAAAAAAAAGTAGAAAAGAAAAATAAAGAGATCATAGCTAAAAACAATACATCAAATGAAGAAAATTTAAAAGATCATTATAAGGAATTAAAAAATGAATATATAAGAAAGGAAATAGAAAGGATAATAGAAATGCCAAAACAACAAAACCTTTCAAAAAACTTTGAAGAGAAATTAATAGAAATAAACACAAAATATAATAAAGAAAAGTATTTAAAGATAATAAAACCAGTAGAAAGTATAGAGTTTTTAGGATTAGATTTTTTTAGTTTATTATTATACCTCGCAAATTTAAAGAAAGATGGATATATATATGAAATAATGATGAATTTAATAAATATAAACTGGGGTATAGTAGTATCAACAGGAATAGAAGGTGGAATGTCTTTTATTAAGAAAAATAATATAAAAACGATGTTTCCATTTGTAAATTTAACATTTAGCTTTAGATATAATAAAAGAGGTAATCTTAAATTTTTAATAGGAGCATCTAAAGTTGTTGTAGATGATGAAGGTAATTATCAAATACCTATGTGGTGGGGAATAACACCAATAAACGTTAACTTAGATGTTTATAAATTTAACAATATTCCACTTAAATTGTTTTTAAATATTGAAGTTTTATTTAAACGTATTATCACAGCTGATTTAAAAGATTGTAAAGATATGATTAACGTCTTTCCTTATAATAACGTATCACCTTATTTGAGAGATAAAGGAGAATTAAATATTTTTGACGTTTTTTTAGGTATTAAAGTAGCTCTAGGATTTAAATATGTGTTTTAAAGTTTATTGTTGATTTTTTTAATTGTTAAAATTATGATTAACATATCAAAAAATGAGAAAAATATCTATAATAATTTAATTATAATTATTATTTCACTATTTTTAATATATTTTATTGCATCAATTTTATTAATAAAAATTAATGTTAATATTAATAATTTATCAAAAAATATCTTAAATTGTAATTCATTAATATTACTTATTCTAACTTTGTTTTTATTATTTATTTTATTTCCATATTTGATTTTTCTTTTAATAATATTTTTAAAAACATCTTGCAAAATCTACAAAAACTATAATTTTTATTTAAAAAATGAACAAAATATCAATTTATCAAAAGATAGTTTTAAGAAAATTTTAAAATATAGTAAATATCAAAAATATTGTATCATTTTTTACATAATATATAATATATTTGATTTAATTATATCTATATTTTTGAATTTATCAATAAATTCTAATAATGAAGTAAATGTTTTATTAAATAATGATATTTCATTAATAGCGATTAACTTTTATAAGATTATTTTTTGCTTTATTCTATTATATTTTCAATATTTAAAAATGAGAATATTAAAAAAAGAAAATATTTATATTTAACAAATAAATATGGGCTATATTCCATATTTAATTATATCGAAAATAAATGAATATTTTAAAGATTTAGATTTAAAAGATTCTATAGAAATCCAAAAAACAAACAACAATATCAATGGAGATTTTACAATACTACTATCGAAAATAATTAAAAATAGGAATATAGATAGGAATGATTTTATTGAAAAACTAACAAATAATTTAAAAAATGATAATATAATTACAGATTTTGAAATCATCGGTGTTTTCTTAAATATAACACTGACTAATGACTTTTTATATACTGTTTTTAGCGATATTATCAACGATAAAAATGATTTTATCTTAAACAGAAATGAGAATAGTAAAAAAAATGTTGTTGTAGAATATTCTTCACCAAATACTAATAAACCTCTTCATTTAGGACATCTTAGAAATAACTTCTTAGGTTATTCGATGTGTCAAATTTATAAAGAATGTGGTTATAATGTATATTCTGTAAGTTTGGTTAATGATAGAGGTATTCATATTTGTAAATCAATGGTTACATATATGATGTTTGGTGATAATAAAACCCCAAAAGATTTAAACATAAAAGGTGATCATTATATTGGTGATTTTTACGTAAAATTCGATAAAATATATAAACAAGAATGTGCTAATTATGAAAAAGATGGTAAAAAAAATATAGATACGCCAATAATGATTGAAGCTAATAAATTATTAGAAAAATGGGAACAAGGTGATAAAGATACTATCTGTCTTTGGAGAAAAATGACAAGATGGGTATTAAAAGGTTTTGAAGAAACATATAAAAGAATAGGGGTAGAATTTGATAAGGTATATTATGAATCTAGCACATATCTTTTAGGTAAAGATATCGTCGAAAAAGGTTTAAAAAAGAAGGTTTTTTATAAAAAAGATGACGGTTCTATATGGATAGATCTTACTGATGAAGGTATGGATAATAAGTTATTATTACGTTCTAATGGTACTTCCGTTTATATCACTCAAGATCTAGGTACTATAGAATTAAGATATAATGATTTTAAATTCGAAAAGATGATTTATGTTGTTGGTGATGAACAGATTTATCATTTTAAAGTTCTTAAAGCAATATTAAAAAAATTAAATATCAAATATTACAACGATGTATATCATTTGTCTTATGGAATGGTTGAATTACCTAATGGTAAAATGAAATCTAGAGAAGGTACTGTCGTGGACGCTGATGATATAATAGATGAAATGATATTAAAAGCTAAAGAAAAAACAGAAGAACTAGGTAAATTAAACAACATATCTAACTCAGAAAAGAAAAAGATATATGAGATAATAGGTCTTGATGCTCTTAAATTTTATCTCCTAAAAGTTGATGCTAAAAAGAAAATATTATTCGATCCAAATACATCTATAGACTTTCACGGTGATACAGGCACTTTTATATTATACACATATGTTCGTCTAAATTCTATTCTAAGTAAATGTCTTGAAGATGAAAAAATTAAAAAAAAAAAAAATGTTCATATAATTCAAAAAGTTACTATATGTATTGATTATGACAATCTTAATTTAACGGATATTGAAAAGAAGTTAATAATTACATTATCAGATTATTACAATATAATATTAAAGTCGGCAAATGAATGTAACCCATCCCTATTAGCACAATACATATTAACACTATCTAAAGAATCAAATAAATTTTACGAAAATACACACATATGCACATTGTCTGACATTAACAAACAAAATTTTGACATATTATTAATATCTAAAATCTTATTCATATTACAAAAATCAATGGCTCTATTAGGTCTAAAAACAATCTCCAAAATGTAGCCAAACTAAGTTTGGATCTACCTTTTCAATTGGCGAAGCGCCTTTATTACTTGGTTACTTTTAAAGTAACTCTCAAACGCCGAACCGGCTGTTACTTAATAAGTAACCAACTCGATACTTTTAGAAAAAGTATCACAAAAACCAATCTAAGATTGGATATTCCTTCTCAAAACGGCGAAGCGCCTTAATAGATAATGTATTAAATTAGTTGTATATTCGTCTTTATGGATATAAAGACATCCTATATCCAACCTTAGGTTGGACTTTTAAAGTAAGTTAAAAATTATTTTTATGGAATATAAAACATATTAATGTTGTATTCATTAAATTTTTATTTTTTAATTATTTTGGAGAAACTGAAATAATAAATAAATGTGGAATATATTCATGACCAGAAATGGTTAATCTTTTATTTTTTATTAATTCATCAATAGTTTCATTACATATTTCTCCATATTTACCATCAAGACTATTAAAATTGTACCAATTATTATCTGTGAAATTTTTACAAAAACTAAAATAATGATATTCAAATGAATGCATTATAATTGAATTACATTTAAAGCTAAAATTATTTTTTATTTCATAAAAAATACTTTCTAGAAAAATATAAAATGCATTAACATTATCGTGTTTTTTTTTATTTTTATGTTTTAATATTTCGAGAAATTTATCTTCAGTGTTTTTATCTGAAAAAATATACATTACGTTAAAAAAGGTTCTTGTTTTTTCATCTTCCTGAAAAGGTATATTACAATATTCTAAATAATTAACATCTCCTGTAAAACATATATCTGGTTCAAAATTTAAACTTTCTTTTACTGAATATAAAATTGGATCATAATTCTTTATTTTATTTAAATCTATAATATTTGTTATGTTTTCTTTGAATTTAATAGAAAATTCACTAAAATTTTTAAATGTAAATGCGGTTATTTTTCTATCTTTTCTTGAACTAGTAAAATTATTATTTTGATATAATGGACTTTCAAAACGGCCATTTCTATTTATATCATCATCTATTAATTTAGTAATTTCATCACAATTTAATTGTTGTTTTTTGTTATTTTTACTTCTACAATCTAATAATAATTTTTTTAAAGACTTTAAATATTTATTATCTTCAAAATCATTATTCAATAATATTTCCTGAAAATAAGGTGTATTAAAAAAAGCTATTATTTCACAAATCAACCAACATCTATTATCACCATTTGGAAACATATTTTTAATAAATTCAAAATGTTTAAAATTGTGATTTTTTCTATCTTCATCATTAAAAAATATCTTTTTTGTAGCTAAAGATTCAAAAATAGATTTAGTAATATCGTCCAAATCTTTTATTTTTTTATCATTATTATCATATTTTACATTCTCTTTTACTTTTTTATCATCATTATCCTCTTTTACATCATTTTCTTCTTTTATATCATAATTAATTATTTTAATATCTTTATAACAACAATTTTTAGCTTTTATAATTAAATTTAAAATATTAAAAAGAAATAAAAAAAATATTAATTTCATATTACATAATATATAACTATATGTTAAAAATTTTTTTAACATTCAAATTAAAATATAAAATTAAAAGTGTCAATCATGTATTCTTATATAATATTCCAAAAACCAACTTACTTAGAAAGTCCAACCTAAGGTTGGATATAGGATGTATTTACATTCGTAAATACGAATGCATAGTGTATTTTAATACATTATCTATTAAAATACATCATTGCATTTATCGTTTTTCCAAATCTTCTTGGACGAGTGATGCAAAGAAATCTGTCTTTTTTATTAATTACAGTGTTTATTTTACTAATAAGTTCTGTTTTATCTACAAAATAATCATTTCCAAAAGCTAATTTAAATTCATTTTTTTCAATATTACGATTTATAAAATACGTCATCTTTTAATAAAAAAGCTAATAAATTTTAACAAAATAAAAGAAAATATATGTAAAAACAAACATGTTTTAAGTAAAAATTTAATATTTATTTTTTATAAATACAAATATTATTTAAAATATTTTCAACTTGTAAAATTTTAATAATAAAATAAATTACTAATAATTTGTTTTATTATTTTTTGATTTGTAAATAAAAAGTACTTATGAGAAAGAACATATTAAAAAAAATCCGATTAATAAGTAGAAATGGATTTTTTGCTTCAAGTTTATTAAATATTGGAGCAATGGAAGAATGTAAAAAAAATGATAGAAACATTAGTATATTAAATAATAAATCTAGTAATAATTCAGATAAATTAGATTTTATAAATATTATTAATGAAAATTATAAAAATAAAAAAAACAATTTTAAAAAACAACGTATAAGTTGTAATAAAATTGATAATGATAAATTTTTTTGTGATAAATATCAAATATATAAACTATTTAACGATAAAGATGAATTTAATTTTATTTTTGATGAAAATTTTTCAAAACAAATTTTTCAAAATATAATTGTTTTTGATTGTAATAAAAATAATTATAATATGAATTATTTAAAAATAATTGATTCATTAATAAAAATTAATAATAAAAAGTTAGATAAAAAAGATCGATTTGAATGTAATTTTTATACACATGATGTAATAAAAAACTCTTTTGGTTATGAAATAGAATTTGATGAATCTTACAATTATTTAAATAAAAATTTTAAAAATTTTGAAGAAAAAGTAAATATAAATATTTTTAAAAAAAAATTAAAAGAACAAATAATAGATTTATATATTGAAATGAAAAATAATGGATACTATACTTCTGAAAAATTATTTAAAGAAGATGATTTAGATAAATATAATAATGATTATTTAATTTATTATTATATACTATTTAATTCAATAAATTATATGATTGATTTTTTTAAAAATAATTTTCCTAATATTTATAAAAGATACGAAGAATTTATTTCTAAAAATTCTGACTCTTATGATAATTTTAATTTTACTTTTAGAAATAATAATGAATTTGCTAATCTTAAAGACCGAGATGATATTGCTGGGAAAACTAATGTTTATTATAAAAATAAAAATGGTGAAAATATACCTTTTTCAATTAGTTTTTATATTAAACCTAGAATTAAATCTTTGGAAATTTCATCAGATTGTGCAACGTACTTACTTATAGTACGTATTGTTGTGCATGAAATGTTACATTTTATTACTGAATCTTTTATTTATAACATAACTAATGAATGTGAAGTTGAAAATGGATTAATGGAAAAATCTTATGAATTATGTTATATTTATTTTTTATATGCAATGGATAAACTTAATGATGAAGATAAAGAAAATTTTAAAAAGATACTTGATAAAATTGAAGAAGATGATGGATATTTAGGAAAAGCATTTTGCAATTGTTCAACATGTGAATTACCAGTTATATGTTTAACTGATTTTTTTATGGATAATATTAACAACAATATGAAAAATTTTTTAAAAAATATAAATAATATTGAAAAATTTGGAATTGATAAAATAAATAAATATTTTGAAAAATTTTTGGAAAAATCATTTGATGGTGGTTCAAATACATATTATACAAAAAAGATAGGAGAAATAATTCTTAATTTTTTTAAACAATATGATAACAGTTTAAATAAAAAGTCTGAAAATAAAAAGTCTAAAACTAGAAAAAAGAAAAATAAAAGAGATTCTTATGATTTTTAGTTTTGTTTTTAAATAAAATTAAATTTTAATGAGTTCATCTTTTGATTCTTTTTTTATAAAAAATATTTATTTTTACTAACAAATAATAGTGGAATACAAGTATTGTAATTGCAAAATAAATTAAAATATATTTGTAAAAAAATTATTTTTTAATAAAAAACTAAATGTTACTTTCCGTTAAAATTTATTTTATTATTTAAAAATACATTTATTAAATAGCCATTAAATTATAGATTTTTAAAAATTTCAAGTAATTATCTTTTTTAAATTAGTAATAGATTTTTGACTTTTTTCATTGTTTCATCGGCTATTTTTTGAGCTTTTTCTTCTCCAATTATAAACATATCTTTAATATATTCTATTTCATTTTTTATCTTATTATATTCTTCTCTTTCTTTTTTAAAAGTATTTATAATTAGCTCAAATAACATATCTTTAGCTTCTTTATAACCTAAGCCACCATTAATATATCTTTTTTTTAAATATTCAATATCACTATCATTTGCAATTGATTTATAAATATTAAAAATATTACATTCTTCTGGATTTTTAGGTTCTTCAGGAGTCTTACTGTCTGTTGTTATTGACATTATTGTTTTTCTTAATATATTTTCTTCTGCAAAAACATCAATAGTATTTTTATAAGATTTACTCATTTTTCTACCATCAATTCCGGGAACTATTTTTACTTTTTCATTAATAAGACAATCTGGTAATTTAAATATTTTACCAAATGTATTATTAAAACTATTAGCAATATCTCTAGTTATTTCAATATGTTGTTTTTGATCTTTACCAACAGCTACTAAATCTGATTGATATATTAAAATATCAGCTGCCATAAGTACTGGATAATCAAATAAACCAGCATTTACATCTGATAAATTATTAGATTTATCTTTAAAAGCATGTGCGTTAGCTAACATTGGATAAGGTGTTAAACAATTAAAAATCCATGTTAATTCACAAATACCTTTAATTTTAGATTGTCTGAAAAATATCGTATTTTTGATATTTAAACCCATTGATAGCCAAACTATAGCTGCTTTATATAAATTTTCTTCTATCAATTTAGGATCTTTAATAGATGTTAATGTGTGTAAATCTGCTATAAAAACTAATACTTCATTATTAGCATTTTTTGATAGTTCTATTGTTGGTTTTATTACTGATAATATATTTCCTAAATGTAAATCTCCAGTACATTGTACAGCAGTTAATATCCTATTCATTATTTTTAATCTAATATTCAAAATTTTAAAAAAAGAATTTAGTATAATTTTAAATATTAGTAAAATTTTACTAGCATTTAAATATGATAAAGTCAGTTGTCGGTGATAATATTATGCTTTCTATAACTATATCAGCTTTTTTTTTATTAAATAATGATAATACAGCTGGTGGTTGTTGTGGTGTTAAATCAAGAAAATTTAATTTTGATTCAAAACAACAGCCTGTTATAATAGAAAAGGAAGTAAAATGGTCAAAAACATTAGAGGATGATGTAGTTAATTTTGCAGAAATTACAACAAAAGAATTTTATGAGAATTTAGGTGTTGATTATTTTAAAAAATATGAATCTTCTAAGCTTGAAGAAAAAAGTCAAAATATAAAAAAACATATAGAAAATTTAAAAAATCAAATTATATCTAATTTAGAAACAGCTTTAGAATTTGAAGATAATTTAGATGGAAATGAAGAAAAAGGTAAAAGAAGGTTGTTTCAAATTATATTAAAAGGTTCTGATTGTGTAACTAATTATGAAGGAGAAAAAATAAAAGGTCTTAAACATTTTATTGAAGATGAAATAAATAAATTTTATAATAATAAAGGATTTAAAGATTATTTCTTACTAGCTTATATACTATTTAAAACAAATAAAAGCATTTCAGAATTAATAAAAAATAAAAAAAATAAAACCAATAACACAAGTCTTAATGAGGTAATTAATGTTTTAAATTATAAAAGAATAGTTGATGAAGCTGAACAAATTAGTAGATTTAAGTTTTATGATAAAAATAAAAAGGTACAAAAAGAATTCGTTTTAGATTTTAATGATATAGATCTAACTTTAACTTCTTTAAATATCTTTAATAGAATAAAATACTGTTTTTTAGTTTATTTAATATTAATTACAAACGAAATATTGGATAAGTTTCCAATTTTTGTAAAACAACGTGAAAAAACAATGGGGGTTAATGTTTTACAAGGTGCTAAAGATAATTCAGCTTTAGTTTATTTATTGACTAGAATGTTAAATAATAAAAAAGCAAGTGTAGATATTTATGCTGCTATTGCTAAAACTAAATTTACCACTGTTAAGGAAATTTATAAAAAAATTCATGAAATAAAAATACCTATTTTTTCTGAAGAGGGTAATTTGATATTACTATACAATGAAAAATATTTTAATAAACAAAAATATTTTAGTGACAAAAAAAATAATAAAGACGCCTATGAAGAGTTAATAAAAAATAATTTAATAGATTCTTGTAAAAAATATGCATATTTCTATACATATTTCAAAGGAAAATCTAATGGATTGAACAAATATATCGAAAGTATATTTAAATATAAATTTCAAATTGAAAATAAAAAAAGTATAACTGTATTGGATGTTTTACAAAAATATGATGATAATTGTAATAGATTTAATAATAATTTAATTTATTTAAAAAATAAATTTACTAAGATAAAAATAGACGAATTAACTAAATATTATGATCAAATTTATAAACAACAATAAATCACGATAGAAAAAACATCACAATTACTGAAGTTATTGTTGCTATAGCACCTGGTATCATTAAACTGTGATCTAATATATATTTCCCAGATTTTGTAGATCCTGTTTTATCACATTCTACCGCATAAGAAAATATTGCTGTTAAAGGAATAAAAAATAGACCATCTACAAATGGTAATATAGATAATAACTTTATATCAGAATAGCCTAGTGTTATTCCTAATGGAATTATTGTTAAAATAGCTGCTGTTTGACTTGCTAAAAATATTGATGATAAAAATAATATTGTTCCAAAGAAAAAATCATGATATTTTAAAAAGTCATTTAAAAGTATTGTTATTTCTGATCTACTGTTTTCAATTAATGATGATGATAGCCATGATATTCCTATTATCGTTATTATTGATTTAAATCCAAATTCCATTGTTTTTTGTTCTAAAATATCTTTAATTTTAATATTACAAACTATTGATATTAAAGCCCCTATTGAAAACATAATTAGAGGTATCAATAAATCCATATTACATATATAAGTACTGTTATGTATTATAAATTTAGGTCTAAAATCAATATATAATCCGTAAAAAAATAATAACGATATACCTGATATAAATATAAAAACAGCTTTTTTAGCTTTATTAATGTCAAAATCAATATTATCAATATCAAATTTAATATTATCAAAATTTATATTATTATCTTTTTTTAAATCTATTCTTTGCGATATAAAATTAAATAATACTGTTGCTAAAAGTCCTATAAAACATGAAATAAACATTGTTATTAAAATATAATTACTACTTAGATTAAGTAAATGTGTTGCTGCTAAAAATGGTGATGATATAGGGCTACATAATGATCCATGATTAGCTGCTATAACACATGATGTTAATGGGTATATAGGCTTAATTCTTTCTTCAATAGATATTTTAGAAACTAATGGTAATATCGTTAATACAATATATGGTGTACCACATAATATTGTAGCAAAAAATGTAAATAATGGAGCTATTATAGTTATAAATGTCTTATGTTTTATTATTATCTTTTCAATAATATTAGCAATGAGTTTTATTCCACCAGAAGCTGCTAATGAACTAGATGCAGTTACTACTGATAAAATTATTAATCCTAATGATAATGCAGGTTTATGTATAGGTTTATTAAAAATTAAAGAATATATTAACAAACCCAAGATGGATATTAAACCAAGACTACCTTTTTTTTTAAGCCCTAAAATTACAACAATTGTAAATATAATAAACTCTACGACAGGCATACCCTTAAATAACTTTATAAAAAAAATTAGAAATTAAAAAAAGTATTTAAAAATATAAAATCTAGTAAAATTTTAATAAAAAAGCTTTTTTAACTGTAGTAATAGTCTTTGAATATAGCTACAGGGAAAGGAGAAAATCCAGGATCTGAATCATAAAAAGTTTCTGGTGCTCTATATCCGTATGTATACATTATCCATAAATAATCGATATTAACAATTTTATTATAAGTTTGACTTATTATAAATTTAAGTACTTCTTCATCATTATTATTATAACAATCTATCATTAAATGTATAGAATTTAATAGTGATCTATTTATAACGATTAATGAACTTGCTCTTTCACAGAAAAATTTAGATGCGTAATATTCTTTAAAAAACTTTTCATCATTTGATTTCATCTTTTTAAAATTCTCTGCATTAGCATCTAGGTATCTTTTTAATGAATTATGAATTTTATATTCATAATCAAGTTCAATAATTAGTAATTTTAAAAAAATATCTGCAACTTTATATTTATCATCATTTGTTTTTCCAGTAAATTTACTTGAAAATGCTTTATAAGTATTGTTTTCTTGAATTATATATCTACAACTATCTAAAAAATTAGTAATTGTTTCATTTTTATTTATAGTCACTCCTAAATGACCATCATCTTTTTCTAAATTTTCTGATATATTTTTATCTCTATTTATATTTTTTATATCTAATTTAAAATTTTCAAAATTATTATTATTTATATCTTTAGTCACATTATCTGTGGAGTTAATTATGTAATCTTCTATTGAAAGAGCAAAATATCTATTACGCATTATTGTATCAGCATTATAACATTTATATTTATAGAAATTAATAAAAAATGATATAAAATATAATATTTTCTTATATATTTTTAACATACAAATTGTAGGTGATATTGGATTTGAACCAATGACTTTTTCGATGTGAACGAAACACTCTACCACTGAGTTAATCACCTATAATTTACAGTTAATATAATTATTATTTAACTAAAATAATATCAATCAATAATTTAGATTTTAATTAAATAATGATAGAAATTGTTTTTTTTATTATAGCATGAAAAAATGAATAAATCAATGTGGTTAAACATTAAAATATATGTATTTATATTTACTTCCATTTTTAATTTAAGAATATTTTCTGAAAATATTTCCAATAATAATAAAAAAATTCAAAATATATGTTTTGTTATTGATCAATATGGGTCAAAAACAACAAATGGATGTATTTCTTTTGTTAAAGAATGGTCTAAAGAATTTATAAAAAGAGGTTATAATATAACTGTTTTATGTGGAAATGGTATTTCTGAATATGGTGAAAAAATATTTGAAACAGGTATTTTAGAATCAGGATTAGTTAGTAAAGCAGCTAAAAAACAAGGATTTTCTTTTGCAAAAGTAAATAAAGAAGTTGTTGAAAAAGCTTTAAAAAATATAGATATTGTTCATTTTATAACACCTTTCGAATTATCTAATTATGTAAAAGATTATTGTGATAAAAACAATATTAAAACTACAGTAACATTTGCTACATTACCACATAATGTTGGAGAAGCTTCAGGATTAATTTGTACATCTTTAATAACATCAATTACTAATAAAAAATGGAAGAAATTTTATGATAAATTTGAAAATTGTAATTCTATATCTAAAGTTGTTGATGATTATCTTGTTAAAAAGAAATATAAATGTAAATGTAAAATGTTTTATCATGGAGTTAATGATAATTTTATTAAAAAAGATAATGTAATAAAACCTGATAAATATAAAGATAAATTTATAATTATTACTATTGGTAGGTTATCTAATGAAAAACGTCAAGATTTAGTTATAAAAGCTATTGCAAAAAGTAAATTTAAAGATAAGATTAAATTAATAATTGCTGGTAATGGACCTAATAGGAAAAAATATGAAAAATTAGTAAAGAAATATAATATAGATTGTGAATTTAATTTTTATAGTAGAGATGAATTAATAAATGTTTTAAATTATTGTGATCTTTATTGTCATTGTGCAGATGTAGAAGCTATGGGTATGTCTGCTTTAGAAGCTATTTGTTGTGGAGTTGTACCTATAATAAATGATGCAAAATATTCTGGAACTAAAGAATTTGCTCTTTCTGATAAAAATTTATTTAAATTTAATGATTATAAAGATCTTACTAAGAAAATAGATTATTTTTTAGAAAATTCTGATGAGTTAAAAAAATGTAGTGAAGAATATGTTAAACTATCAGATAAATATAGAATTTCAAAAACTGTTGACAACATGATAGATCTTTTTAATTTATGAGTTTTCTTTAGTGTTTTATCAAATTAATTATTAATTGTTTTTTAATTATTGAAAAATAGGATATTAAATATATCGTTAAATTTATAAATTTTTAAGTAAAATAAATAAAATATTTATAAAATTTGAAATATAAATAAATAATTAATAGACAGAAATTAGTGGGGTAGAGCAGTTGGTAGCTCGCCGGGCTCATAACCCGGAGGTCGTTAGTTCGAGTCTAACCCCCGCTACTTATATTTTAAATTATGCCTAGATCAGTTAATTCAGTAGCATCAAGAGAAAGAAGAAGAAGAATATTAAAACAAACAAAAGGATATTTTGGTAGAAGAAAAAACGTTTGGACAGTAGCTAAAAATGCTTACGAAAAGGCTAAAGAGTATGCTTATAGAGATCGAAAGCAAAAGAAGAGAATGTTTAAAAAATTATGGATTCAAAGAATAAACGCAGCTGCTAGATTATTAGGAATGAGTTATTCTAGATTCATAAATTGTTTAAGATTAAAAGGTATTGAGATTAATAAGAAGATGTTAGCTGATAAAGCTATGAATAATTTTGAAGAGTTTAAAGCTCTTTGTAATTAGATGATTTTTTAGGAGAGATGGGTGAGTGGCTGAAACCAGCAGTTTGCTAAACTGCGATATAGTTATCTATATCGAGGGTTCGAATCCCTCTTTCTCCGCTTAGTTACTTATGGATAGTAATGATAAACTATGTCTTAGAATCTATAACATGGATAGATTCATAAAAGACAACTTATATCAAAATGTAGTAATATGTATCAAAAGAGCACGTCAAATTGAATTTGATATGTTTGAAGAGATAAATTCTAAATTGAATGATTGGTTAGATTATAGTGATCAATTTTCAGAAACAGAGGTTAATTTTGAAGTTCAGAATAAGATTGCACAATATTATGAGAAGTTAGAAAAACCAGAAAATATTGCAATAAAAGAGTTTGAAAATAACGAGATAACTGTTGTTGAATCTAAAAACGAATCAGAATTTGTTTAAATTATAATTGAAGTATAAGTACATAATTACTGTATTTTAAAGATTGCCATATTACTGTTTTTTTAATACTTGCTTATTTTTAAAGTAAGTTGCCTACTTTTAAAGTAGTTCTCAAACGCCAAACCGGCTTAATATATCATAAAATTTTCAATTGTGCTGTTTTTTTTTGAAATAGTTTATATGTATAAATAATTAAAATGATATTTTATAAAATTTTATAATTTTTTCTTATATAGTTTTAAATTGATTATTTTTTTATGTAGTTTTTATTTTTTTTAATAAAATTTTATTAAACGAAATTATAGTTATTTATGGTTATATTTTTTAATATTAAAGATAAATATCGATATGCGAATATATTTTTAGGCATACAGTCTATAAATGCAATGGAAAAAAATGAAATAAATTATAATGCATTGAATGATAAAAAAAGTAATATACATACTATAAAAGAATATGAAAAAGGATGTAATAATAGTAATAACAGTATAAGAAATAGAAATATAGTTACTTCTAATAATGGGAATGGAACTGCACAATATAATGAATATGAAAGTGAACATGAAAGAAAACTATATTTAGCTTTGAAACTAAAAGAAGAAGACGAGAAAATAAAAGAAGAAAAAGCAGAAGAGGAAAATAAAAAAGATGTAGTTAAGAAAGAAGAAAATAATAATATTAAATTAAAAAATGCAGAATTAATTAATAGAGAAAAGAATAGAAGACTTCGTCGATTACTAAATGAATATGAAACTGTTAAAAAAGAAAATGAAGATAATAGAGATATAGCAAATAATGAATTACAAAGAAAAATAGATGAAATTAATAAAAAAATAGTAAAATTAGAAAAAAAAAGAGATAGAGAAAATGAAGAAGAGAAAGAAGAAGAAAAAGAAGAAAATATAAATCAAGTAACGGAGAATAGAGGATTAACATTACAACAACATGAAATATTGGCTGTAAATAATCAAATTGAAGATTTACGTAGACAAATTCGTAATTTAGAAGATACTATGATGAGAAATTGGCAAATTTTTAGACAAAATGAAGATTTTATTAATAGATCATGGCAAATAAATAGAGAAAGGATTATAGAAGAAGCTAAACAAGAATTAGAAAACATAAATAGACAATATAATGAAAGAGGTGAAGAGATTGAAGAAAATTATAGACAAAGAATGGATGAAATTAAAGAAGAAGAAGAAGATAGAAAAAATAATATTATTGAAGAATATAATGAAAAAATTGATGATATAAAAAATGGGAAAAATAAAAATTGTGAAGAAGCTATAAAAGAATATAATGATTATATTAAAAATACTGAAAATATTATTAATAAACAAAGTTTAAACACTAAAAAAAATTATGAAAAGTTGATAAAAAATGCTGATAATAAGATAAATTTAATGAAAAAAGTTGCTGAAGAAGAAATAAATGAAATAAAAAGACATCAAAGAAAAATAGAAGAAAACATTAGAAAATATATTGAAAATGTTAAAAAAAATAACAATGATGAATATATAAAATTATTACATGAAAGCATAGAACATGAGAAGAAACTAAAAGATAAATTAGGAAAAGATATGTGGAAAGAAAAAGATGTTTTTAAACTTAATGATTTAAGAATAAGACTTAAAGACTCTAATGATAGAATAAAAAATTTCAGAGATATGATAAAAAAAGATGAACAAAATAAAAAAGATATCAAGAAAAAAATAGAGAATGATATAAAAGAGATTGGTGAGTTGAGAAAGAAAAATGAATTAGAGATTAGAAAAGTTGTTGAAAAACTAAAGAATGATATAAAAAATATAGAAAATGAAAAAAAAAATCATATACAAGAACTTGAAAATTATAATAAAAAATTAAATGATGAGAAAGAACATTTAATTAAAAATGCAAAAGAAATAAAAGATAATAGTTTTAAATTAGAGAAAAAAAAACTTGATCATTCAAAAGAAATAAATATGATTAAAATGGAAAATGATATTTTAATTAAAGAAATAGATGCAAAACATGCAAAAATTCAAGAAAGTAAGTCAAGTGAACATAATTCTGAATTAAAAAAATTAGAGTCTCAACTAAAAGAAGAACTTAATTTACTTTATAATGATAATAATCGTTCAATGTCTTTAGAATCAAATGCAGCGTCATATTCATTTTTTCAGTATCAAAATGATATGAGTAGAAATTATTTATATTTCAATTTAAACATGCTACAAAGATATTGTAATGATTTAACTTATAGACAGAATATTATTGATATAAATTTACCATATAATAATAGTATAAATCTTGTAAATAATAACAATATAAATATTCCGAATAATAATATAAATCTTATAAATAATAACAATATAAATCTACCAAATGATAACAATATAAATTTTAGAAAAGAAGGTGGAAATATAATGTTTAATCCAGAAAAAAAATAATAAATTTAATAAAAGTATTGTATTTTTTTTAAAATATCTTTTTAAAAAATTAATCATTTCAGTTTTTTTATAAAAAGAATATATGTATTTTATTTTATTTTATTTTCAATATTTTTAACTCAGATTTATTATTTTTATAATCAGAACTATCAAAACCAAGCTAAGCTTCCAACTTAAAGTTGGATCTAAGGTTTCGCTACGTTCAAGGAATACATTATGTAATTTTAATACTTGGTTACTTTTAAAGTAACTCGACATTCGTCGAAATAATATATGATGTATTTTTATTTATGTATTATTTGTTTTGACCTTCTATCGAAACCAAAAAGTTTTTGGCTGACTTTTTACAAAAAGTCAGAAAGTAACAGAAAAATTATTTAGAATATAAATATAAATATAATGTCTGATATAGAATATAGACTATTTGATCCAAAAGAGGATTTTATTTTTAAGATGATATTTGGAATAGAAGAAAATAAATCGATTTTGATTTCATTATTAAATTCTATTTTAAAAGGAAGACCATATATTAAAGAAATTACATTAGAGAATAACGAGATCTCAAAGATATTTAAAGATGGAAAATCATCTAGATTAGATATATCAGCAACAGATGATAATGGAATAAAATATGATATCGAAATGCAATGTCGTAAAACAAAAGATATTATAAATAGAACATTATTTTATGCATCGAAATCATTTGCAAAAGATCTTAAAGAAAATGTTAATAAAGCCGATTCGGCGTTTGAGAATGAGTTCTACCGAAATCATTCGGTTATTTCTATATGGATATTTGGTGAAAACATTACTGATAGACATGAACCTATAAGTGATTTTTGCTTCAATTTAGATAAAGCCGATTCGGCGTTTGAGAATAAGTTCTACCAAAATCATTCGGTGACATTTCAACCTAATAAAGAAGACACATATGGAATAATGAGTAACAATTTGAGAATTATATATCTTGAGTTAAACAAATATATTGTGAGTGATGAGAATATTAAATATAAATTATCTAAATGGGTTGATTTTTTAAAAGATCCAATTAATTTAAATAAAGACACTGTTGAAGATAAAGATATAGATAAAGCTCGAAAGACACTTGAATATATAAGTACAAGTAAAGAAGAAAGAATAATTATTGAAAAAATTATTGAAGGTAGAAATGATTTTTATAGTGCAAAAAACACAGCTAGAGAAGAAGGTAAAGAAGAAGGATTAAAAGAAGGTAAAATAGAAATGGCAAAGGTGTTATTGAAATCTGGAGTTGATGTTGAGATAATAGCAAAATCTTCTGGACTTTCAATAGATGAAATTAAAAATTTAAAAGATTAATTTATTTTTAAAAAAAATATTTCAAATAAATTAAATAAATTAAATATTACCTTAAATAATAAAAAATTAAAAAAATATTGATAAAAAATAATTAATAGTATTTATTAAAATATTTAATTTATTAACAAAAAAAATAGTAATTATTGAATTATTTTTATTATCATTTCTATATGGATAGTGGTATAAAAATTGAAAATAAATACAAAAATTATTATGATAATAAGAAAAAAAATATAATAAAAAAGTTTGATAGAGTAGATATCATAATAAAAATTATTGAAATATTTAGAAAGATTAAACATGTATTTAACAGATGTATTGATAAAAGTCCTTTATTGATGTCATTATTAGCAGGTTTAATATCAAAACCAGCCTTTCATAATGAAAGATCTATATTTTATTTTATATCAGTTTTTATGTTTTTCTCTATTTTAGAAAGCTTAAGAGATAAAAATAAAACAAAAAGATTTTTTTTTAGTGGATTATTTTATGGATGTGGTCTTTATGGACATAGTTGTTATTGGTTATCACAGTTAAATGACTTTGGATTTCAATCAGTAAGTTTAGATCAGTTTTTAGGTACTTTTGGTTTTATATCTTGTTCTATATTTTTAGGATTTAATATAGGGTTAATGACTTATTTAGCTTCAAAATTTGCTTATAATAAGTTTTCATTATTAATGTATTATTCTATATTTATTACATTATTTGAAATATATTCTCATATTATTATAGCTTTATCACCATTACAATGTTTAGCAAATGGATGTATTGGAATGACTTATTTTATTCAGATTGGGTCTGTTGTTGGTACTTTTGGAGTGTCATTTATATATTTTATAATAATAATATTTTTGAAGAATTATGGATATCGTAAAAAGGCTTTATATTTATATTTTGGATGTTGCTTATTTGGTTTTTATCGAAAACACATAAAGTTTAATTATAGTTTACCTAAAGAAAAATTCGATATTAAAGTTGTTCAACCTAATTTTAAAGGATGGGCAAAATATAATTTTACTAAACCTTCTTGTGATGATTTTGCAACACTGTCTGGTGTTGATAATCTTAAAGAAATAAATAGAAAATTAATTGTTATTGCTCCTGAATCAATAATATCTGATTCTGTCGATCAAAAAGATTATTTTGTTAAAAGAGTTTGTAAGGTGATTGGAAATAATGGAGATGCTGATGATGTTATAATTCCTAAAGAATTAAAAGATAAAGAGTGTAATATTATTGCATGTACTGGCGCTTATGAGAATAGAGGAAAAGGAAAGTTTCATAATACTTATCGATTTTATAGTTATGATTATAAAAATAATGAAAAAGTTTATTTAGATTATTATGATAAGAAATACTTAATACCATTTGGAGAAAGACTTCCTGATTGGATATTAAAATATGGTAGGATTTTAGTACCAAAAAAATTTAAAACTATTCATGATGTTATTGATGAATATGAACGAGAAAATGTAGATGTTGGTAGAAAAACAAACACAATATTTATAAAAGGTGTTAGTCCATTTTCAATGGAGATATGTTCTGATATATTTAGACCTGGAGTAGCTATTGATAATAACAGATCTACATGGATATTATCAACAGTTAATTATCATATGTTTAATTCTAGAAAAGTTACTTATTTAGCAACATTAGGACAACAATTTGGTAAATTTAGAGCAATAGAATATGGAAGACCTGTTGTAATGTGTATAAACTTTGGATATAGTTCAGTTATCGATTGTAATGGTAAGGTTTTAAAAGATATATATCCTTTAGATCAAGGTGTTATTGATTATGAGATGCCTTTAAAATACGATATATCAATGTTTTCATATTGGGGTTATTATTTTTTAAAATTATTAGTCTTATTAGCTTTTTTATTTGTTTTTTTTAATAAAGATGATAGAAAATTAAGAATTTTAAAAAAACTAGAAGAATTTAAAAATAAAGATAAGAATAAAAATAGAAGATAGAATTTTTATATATAATATTGATTTTAAAAAATTAAATTAAGATTATGAAACTAAATGATATACTAAATAATAAACCAAATATAAGACAACCAAAATTATTGGAATATTTAAATGTTTTTTTAGAAAAGATTTGTTCAATTGATACTAAAATAGATCATATTGTTAAAAAATGTCCATTGTTAATTGCATTCCTAGCAGGATTATTATCTAGATTTTCATTTACAGAGACACAAATATCTACATTTTTATTATTTTCCTTTTATATATTTTTTAAGATTTTATATAATTTTTATTTAGATAATAGAACAAAAAAAGGTTTATTGTTAGGATATATTTATGGATTAGGAATGTTTGGAAATTTATTTTCTTGGATATTAAGTATTCATGAATTTGGTATAGGAAATAGGGCTTTTGAGGTATTTTTATCTATATTTGGATTTACATTATCTACTTCATTTTTAAGTTTATTAATGTCTTTATCTGCTTATTTTTCATTAAAATTAGCTTATAATAAAATATCACTATACTTATTTTTTTCTATATTATTTACATTTTTTGAATTAACAGAAAGTTATATTTTAGATTTAGCACCTTTTTTAATATTATCATATGGAACTGCTGGTTTTAAATACTTTATTCAAATTGGATCTATTATTGGATCTTCCGGTTTAACATTTTTATTTTTACTAATAATTTCTTTACTCATGTTTAAAAAATATTTTAAATATGGTATTTATTTATTTTTATTTTGTTCTATTTACGGTATTTATAAGATCCATTTAAAAAGAAACTATAAAATTCCTAAAGATAAATTCGATGTTACTGTTGTACAAACTAATTTTTCTGAAGATGATAGGCATATTTATTATGAATATTGTTGTGATGACTTTTCTGAAATGGCAAAATCTAAAGATATTGTTAACCCAACGAGAAAAAAATTATTAATAGGTCCTGAAACTTTAATAGGTTTTAGAAATAATCAAATAAATTATCTTGTTAATAAATCTTTAAATATTGACGGAATAAGGGATTTAATATCAAAAAAAAATAATACATTAGATTTAAATGAGAAGAAAAAATATGAAGAAATTATAAAAAACAGATCTAATAATGTTGTTGTTTGTACAGGGTATTATGAACGTAATGGTGATATAATGTATAATTCTTATCATTTTTTCAATTACGATTATGAAAATAATGAATATAAAAGATTAGCTAAATATTACAAAAAATATTTAATACCATTAGCGGAAAGATGTCCATATTTAATATTAAAATTTTTAGATTTTGCATCTAAATACGTTAATTATTTTAAAAAAATCAGGAATGATTATAAAGAATGGGAATTAACACCTGGAGATGGTAAAAATACAATAGAAATAGAAGGTATTAGTCCTTTTGCAATGGAATTATGTTCTGATATAATACCATCTGGAGTAACTTTATATGATAGTTGTAAACCTACTTGGATATTATCTACAATGAATTTTCATGTATTCCATAATAGTAACAAGAATACATTTTTATCAAGATTATGTTATTTATGTGGTAAATTTAGATCTATAGAATTTTGTAGACCTAATGTAATGTGTATTAACTTTGGTTATAGCTGTATTATAGATTGTAATGGTAAACCATTAAAAATGTTAAATCCAAAAACACCTGGAATAATAGAATTCGAAATGCCTTTAAAATATGATGTATCGCTATTTTCAATATGGAGATATAAGTTACTTTACTTATTATTAATAATATTATTTGCATTTTTATTTATTAATAAGAAAAAAAAATATTTAGATTAATTAAATGAATAAATTTTTTAAAATATTAATTAAAATTAAAAACTTCTTATTGTTAGACA
>Ga0256405_10004242_pt1 | contig 27296 bp, 29 predicted proteins | sample RumenRJG_02DNA_FD_189096 | JGI IMG/M metagenome (GOLD analysis project Ga0256405, IMG submission 189096) | Bovine rumen microbial communities from Lethbridge, Alberta, Canada - RJG_02 | ecosystem: Host-associated > Mammals > Digestive system > Stomach > Rumen | place: Canada: Alberta... | reverse complement strand
ACACCGATCCGGGGATCTGTCCGCTCACGATATGCTGGTCTTCGCAGATCATGTTCCACGATCCGTTTAAGCTATAACATTCCATCGGCTTACCTCTTGCGCTGCTGCATTCCATACAGACTTTTTATATGATAAAGAGCTCTACATCAGCGTAAAAGCCGATGCAGAGCTCCTGTTGTGCGATCGTTTGTTATTCACCCCGCCGTTTTTTCATTTTCTCCAGAAATTCCGGACCATATCCATAATGTTCCACGACATAATCCAGATCCTTATCGCCGCGCCCGGAGAGGCTGACCAGGATGGATCCTGTCGCGCCGGTTCTGGCGACTTTGATCGCATATGCCAAAGCGTGCGAGCTCTCGATTGCCGGGATGATTCCCTCATGCCGTGACAGCAGGAACAGGGCTTCGATCGCTTCATCGTCATCGATTGTGGTATACCGGATCCGGCCCATATCGTGAAGCAGCGCATGCTCCGGACCAACAGCCGGGTAGTCCAGGCCGCTGGCATTGGAATAAACCGGCGCAGGATTGTTGTTCTCATCTGCGAGCATGATGCTGTTGAACCCATGCATCACGCCTTCTGAGCCATAGGTGATCGACGCTGCATTGTCTCCCATCGCCGGTCCTCTTCCCAGGGGCTCCACGCCAACCAGTTCAACCGGATCCGCCAGGAATGGCGTGAACATACCGATCGAGTTGGATCCGCCGCCCACGCAGGCTGTAACCTGATCCGGCAGATGTCCTGTCATGCCGACGAACTGTTCCCTCGCCTCTTCACCAATACAATACTGGAAATCACGTACCATCAGCGGGAACGGATGCGGGCCGGCCGCTGTTCCGATGCAGTAGATCGCGTCCTTGTACTCTTTGGCGTAAGCCATAAACGCGGCGTCCACCGCTTCTTTCAGCGTTTTCAGACCGAAGCTGACCGGAATGACATTTGCCCCGAGCAGCTTCATGCGGGTAACGTTCGGAGCCTGCTTCGCAATGTCGACCTCACCCATGTAGATGTCGCATTCCATCCCGAAATAGGCTGCCGCCGTGGCCAGCGCGACACCATGCTGTCCGGCTCCCGTCTCGGCGATCAGCTTCTTCTTGCCCATGTACTTGGCCAGAAGTCCCTCGCCCATGCAGTGGTTCAGTTTATGTGCGCCTGTATGATTCAGGTCTTCCCTCTTCAGGTAGATCTGTGTCCTTCCGAGGACATTGGACAGGTTCATACAGTGATAGACCGGCGTCGGACGTCCCTGGAAATCCTTCCTGACACGCCGAAGCTCCGCGATGAACTGCGCGGACTGCGCGATGGTATGATACGCTTCCGCATATTCATTGAACGCCTTGATCAGATCCGGATCTTCCAGGTAGTTTCCACCGTATTTTCCAAAATAGCCGTCAACGGACGGATACTCTTTCAGATAGTTGTCATAATCTCTGTACTTATTCATACTGTGCCTCGCGTTTGCTTTGTGTATCGTTTCAAACACAGGCATTATACAGCATATGCGCCATCATTTCCAACTGGTTTCGTCTTTCCTGCCGGTCTTTTCCTCACGCGCAGATGCTTCTCATAAGGCCTTCGATCATATACATGCCTGCGACCGCTCCCTGATCAGGAACACCGGCCGCCTTCGCTGCGTGAACCGCCGCCTTGCCAAACTTCGGCATCATGTCTTTCGTCGCTTCCACGCCTTCCTTTGCGCCTTCAAACGCCGCCTCGATGACTCCCTTCATGTCAGCGCCCGAGCCAAATGCCTCAGCCGCCTTATGTGCCGCGGGATCAAGTGCGTCAAGGATCGTTCTGTCGCCCGGCTGGCACTTTCCTCTCTTCTGAATTCCCTGTGCGAATCCTCCAAGGTATGCGGAAAGCTGCTCTGCTCCGAACTGTGCCTGTCCCTTCAGCGCCTTGCCGCCCTCCATGATTCCGCTGCTCATCAGCGTACCCATGGTGGAGGGCACCAGAGAAGCCATTTTCATACCGGACTTCATCAGTGTCATGCCGACGTCTCCTTCTACCGCATTCTCCCTGATGATGCCGGGAAGGGCACCGTAGCCCTTATCCATGGTCAGGCCAAGATCGCCATCTCCCATGCGGGCATCCATCTCGCACAACTCATCCTTCTTCTGAGCGAAGATCTGTGCGACACCCTCGAAGAGGTCAGCCAGGTTCTGTGAATTGTATGTTTTCATCTTCGTCCTCCTTGCTGCAGGAAACGCTGATCGTTCCATACTCTGTCAGTAAGAATCTCCAGCTCAGCGTTTCCCGGTAAGATCTTTGCGTAAGCGCCGTGTCATACCTGCGTATAGAACGGCGTATGAACCGGACGGTCGATCCACTTCTTCATCTCGTCATCCGCAACCCTGCAGATCGAGATGGAAGCGCCTGCCATCTCCATGCTGGTAGCGTATTCACCAACGAAGGTACGGTATACGCGAATCCCTCTTTCCTTCAGAAGCTCCGTAACACATCCTGACAGGATATAGAGTTCCTCCTGGCTGGTGGCACCCAGTCCATTGATCAGCAGGCAAACCTCCTCGCCTTCCTTCACAGGCATATCGCCAAGGATCTCCTTCACTGACTCTTCCGCAAGCTCCTTCGCCGTCTTGACCGGTCCATTCCAGACACCGGGTTCTCCGTGAATGCCCATGCCGAACGCCATCTCGTTTTCTTCCAGCGTGAAGTTGGAATGGCCGACTTCAGGAATGATGCACGGTGTCAGTGCAAAACCGACTGTGCGCGTGTTATCCTTTGCCTTCTGTGCCGCTGCCAGCACCTCATCCAGAGTGCCCATCTCCGCCGCCTTCGCGCCGGCGCATTTGTACATGAAGAAGATTCCGGCAACGCCTCGTCTCGTCTCAACATTCGCGTTCGACAGTACGTCATCCGCGCCGACGATACTCTTCGTCTCGATCCCGTCCATCATATCCAGCATCTCTGCTGCCATATCAAAGTTCATGATATCACCAGTGTAGTTTCCATACAGAAACAGTACGCCGGAACCTGCCTCAACCTCTTTGGCCACGTTGTAGATCTGCTCGGACGAGGGGCTCTGAAACACGCCGCCGACGCCGCAGCCGTCCAGCAAACCGTCGCCGACATAACCCAGGAACAGCGGAAGATGGCCGGTTCCGCCGCCGGTGATGATGGCGACCTTGCCTTCCTTCTTGTTCGCGGTGCAGTAGCAGCGCAGATCGTCATTTACATACTTCACCATATCGCCGTGGGCCGCATAGATTCCCTTCAGCATGTCATCCGTGTACGCTTCCGGCGCGTTAATGATTTTCTTCATGATATCGATTCCTTTCTCACGCTCTCTTCTGTGCGCGTTTGTCCAGGTACACATCCAGCAGCAGTGCAGCCACCAGCATGCATCCATTGATAAATGTCTTCGTGTTATCGTCGATATGCATAAGCCCGAGGGCATTCGCAATCATCTGCAGGAGGATGGTTGCCAGCACAACGCCCATGACGCGTCCCTTTCCACCGTCCGGATGGACACCGCCGAGCACGACAATCAGCAGGGAAAGCAGCGTGTAGGTCTCACCATTCGAGCTCTTCGCCGAGTTCAGATGGCTGGTAATCAGAATGCCGGAGCATCCACCCAGGATCCCGCTGAACATATGCGTCATCACGGTCACCTTGAGCGTATTGATTCCGCTGTACTTCGCCGCCTGCGCGTTGCTGCCCAGGAAATAGATCTCATTGCCGAAGACGGTGCTCTTCATGACGAATGAGACAACCACCAGAACCGCGATGAAAATGAACAGCACATACGGTATCCCGGCAATGCTTCCATTCGCGATCGTCTTGAATTCATCACACATTCCGTTGATCGCCGGACCGCCCGTAATGCCGTAAGCGAGACCCTTGTAAAGCTGAAGGCCACAGAGCGTTACCAGCATCGCCGGGATATCGAAGAAGCCGATGATAAAGCCGTTGAAGGCTCCGCACAGCCCGCCGACAGCCAGTGCGACAATGACAGCCAGAAGGATAGCGGGCACTGTCATGCCTCCTTCTGCTGTCACCATATTTTTAACGATAAGAGCCGCCAGAACGCCGGTAAAGTCCATGATGCCGACCAGCGACAGGTCGATGCCTCCTGCGATCATGCATGCCATCATTCCCAGCGACAGAATCCCGTACTCGGGGAACTGGTAGATCATCGAGCGCATATTTTTAAGAGTAAAATAATTGCCCGGCTCAAGGATCAGCATCATGATCATCACCAGGACCATCAGGCCGAGGATCGTCATGATATGCGTATCCGGCACACGTCTGCCGACTGCCTTTGTATTTTTATTCATGATGTCCTCCCTCTCAGATCTTTCCTAATTTCCTGATACGCTTCGCCTGAATGGATGACAAAACCGCTCCGAGCAGGAGCACAAGCCCCACCGCGAAGGTCTGCCAGCTGGTTGGCACACCGAGCATATTCAGGTTGTTGCGTACCAGTGTGATCAGCAGAACACCCAGTATGGTACCGCCGACACCGCCGTGTCCGCCTGTCAGTCTGCATCCGCCTACGACACAGGCCGCTATGATGATCATCTCCTCGCCCATCAGTGCGGTAGTGGTACTCGAATGCATCAGCGTGGTATACATCATAGCCGTTGCGCTGGCCATCACAGAACAGAAAATATATGCGGTGAACTGCAGCTTTCTGACATTGAAGCCGGCAACCCTGGCCGCATTCTTGTCTCCGCCGATCGCGTAAAGTCCGCGGCCGAGCATCGTATACTTCATGACAAACGCCACCACGATGCACAGAATCACAGGAACAAGAATCAGGATCGTCAGCGGATACTTGAATCCGGTGCCGGGATCCGTGTAGGTCAGAAGGTTAATGGCATACAGCCTGTCCAGAGAAGGCGGCAGTGTGGTGAATTCTCTTGTTCCCAGCATCATGATCAGTCCGCCGGAAGCGACGGAGCTGGTCGCCAGTGTCGCGATCAGCGGCGGAAGATTCAGGAACGAAACCAGAACACCGTTCAGAATTCCGAAGATGAGTCCGATGAGGATCGCAACGCCAAAGAAGAACCACGCGCTGTCCACGCCCATATTGTTGTTGTAGAGATACATGGGCACATACATTGCGACGCAGCCGATGGCAGGGAAAGATACATCGATGCCTCCGGATATGATCACAACCATCTCACAGATGGCAAAACACATGGTAAATATGCCCGCACGACTCAGATTGATCAGTGTTGCCGGACTCAGAAAAGCCGGCTGGCGGATCGCCGCGATCACACAGAACACCGCCATGACATAGATCAGGATCATCGGCGTACTTGTCAGCGCAAGTGATCGTTTCTGCTGTTTGTTCATTGCCTGATGTCTCCTTTCTTATGCACCGATCAGCATCTTGCCAAGAGATACTTCGTCAATAGAGTTATCAATGATCCCGGATGGTTTTCCGTCTTTCATCACGATGATGCGGTTGCAGTTCTGGACCAGCTCCGGAAGATCGTCCGAAATAACAATAATACCGATCCCGCGGGAGGCAAGGTCGCGCAGAATGCTGTGGATCTCTGCCTTTGCGCCTATATCAACACCAACTGTAGGCCCATCCAGAATAAAAAGCTTGGGGTTCGTATTCAGCCACTTGGCTATGACAACCTTCTGAGCATTTCCGCCTGACAGCGTCCGCACCGGGGGACGCGAAGACGGGGCCTTGATATCGATCTCACGGATCCAGTGATCTGTCGCCGCCTCCATCTCCTTCTCATCCAGTCTTCCATTCCTGAGGTAGGATCTGATCGAAGCAGCGATGGTGTTGTCGCGTATGGAGCGGTCCATGAAGAGTCCCTGCGTCAGGCGGTCTTCGGGAACATATCCTATCTCGTTCCGGATCGCATCGCTCACACTCTGAATCGTGATCTCCTTCCCGTTCAGGAAGATCCGTCCGCTTGTGGCCGGTGCAAGTCCGAACAACGCTTCGCCGATCTCCCCTCTTCCACTGCCGAGGAGTCCGGTAATGCCGAGCACATCTCCCTTATAGAGTGTGAAGGAGACATTCTCAAAGCTGCCTTCACGCGTCAGGTTCTCGACGCGCAGCACTTCCTCCCTGCTCTCTTCAGGCTGGTACTTCTTCTGCACGATGTCCCTGCCGGTCATATCTTTTGTAAAGCGCTCCTGATCGTATTCCGAGATCTCCCCTGTGGAAATGTTTGCGCCGTTGCGGAGAATCGTGAGCCGGTCCGCGATCTGGTAGATCTCATCCAGCTTGTGGTTGACGATCATGATCGCAATCCCCTTCTTCTTCAGCGCGCGGATGATGTCCCACAGGCTCTCGACTTCGCGGGCGGTCAAGGCCGTCGTCGGTTCGTCAAGGATCAGAAGACGCGCATCATTCATAATCGCCCTGCAGATCGCAACCAGCTGCTTGTTCGCTACGGACAGGCGCTCCAGTCGGATATCCGGATCGATCTTCACGCCCACGCGTTTCATCGCCTCGGCCGCCACCTTATGGATCTGCCTCCAGTTAACCAGCTTCACGCCGTCCTTCAGTTCCCCGTTCAAAGCAATGTTCTCTGCCACCGTGAGATTCGGGAAAACCGCAAAATCCTGATAGATAACCTGGATGCCGCGATTGATGGCATCCATCGGCTTCATATTCTTCATTTCTTCGCCGTTGATCAGAATTCTGCCTTCATCCGGCACATGCACACCGGAAATCGCCTTGATCAGGGTAGACTTTCCGCAGCCGTTCTCCCCTGCCAGGCAATGAATCTCTCCCTTGCGGATCTCAAGATCAACACCCTGAAGCGCATGCACTCCGCCGAAAGACTTCTTGATTCCTTCCAGTTTCAGGAATACTTCATCTGACATGTTATTATCCTCTTTGCCAAACATCCCCACACAGCGCATCACTGGCTGCGTGGGGATGCTGCATTCTTATCTTCTGTCTATGGCTGTAGATTCAAAACCCGAATCGTGATTCCATCCCTGCGGATCAGAAATCGTAATCAGCCATATTGTCCTTGGTTACATCAACGCGGGCGCTGCCGTACAGGACAGTGTCCTCAGCCGTCAGAGTCTCATATCCCTCGACCGGGAGTTCTTCCGGAGCGGCTCCGTCGTTGTCCAGAACATACTTTGCAAGCTCGATCATGGCCTGGCCTGCTTTTGCCGGATCCCATACGGAGAAGGTCTGGATGACTTCCTTGTCAACATAGTCGCCGGCGATGGAGGTCATGGAAGTTCCGATAACAGCAACCTTGCCCGCAAGTCCGAGCTCGTCAACCGCCTGCGCCGCACCGACAACATCCGTGGAAGCGGAGCCTTCAATCGCGGCGATGTCCGGGTTCGCCTGAAGGAGTTCCTTCGTCTGGTTGTAAGAAGAGGTGGTATCATCACCGGTCTCATAGCGGCCAAGCTTCTCCATGGAGGTGTTCTCCTCGAAATACTTATCTGCCGCATCGCACCACTCGTTGTGGGATACGCTGTTCAGGCTTCCGACAAACTGGATGTACTTGCCTTCGCCGCCGGTGAAATCAGAGATCGCTTCCGCGAAATGTGTGCCGTAGTCTGCATTCACAAAAGCTTCGATATCATAGTCAAAGTACTTCGGATCCATGGAAGCAGCCTCGTGTGTGATCACGACGATGCCCTGCTCACGCGCCTTCTCAAGGACAGGAGCCAGAGATTCGGAATCGAACGGAACAACGCAGATCGCGTCCCAGTCTTCCGCCAGCATCTGCTCAACGATGCTCGCCTGATCTGCGCCCTCGGCTGATCCGCGGTATACATACTCGGTGCCGTTCTCTTCGTTGTACTCGTTGACGCCCTCTTCCATCCTCTGGAACCAGCCGATGTTGGTCATCTTCGGAACAACTGCGATCTTGTAGTCGTCCGCGAATGCGAAGGTAGTCATCATCATCGCTGCCGCCATTGTTACAGTTCCCAAAGCCAGTGCCTTTTTCATAGTACCCTCCTTAAATAATTTAGCGGTATTACTGCATAAATTAAGTTCTGAAAATAGCTTGGTTACGATGGAAGCGTAGCATTCCCATGGCAAACTGTCAATAGCAGAAAACAAAACCAATGCATTTTAGTCGTTTTGTACAGTTTTAAACAATATTATTGTTGAAATCTTCCAAATTTGATCATTCCCATTGCGCTAAATGTTTTTATCTCTTGTTAAGTAGATTTTAGTATGCTATGCTTTTCGTAATCAGCAGGTTTCCATTATTATTTGCTCTGCCCGGAAGGAAATACTATCATGACATTGAAAGAGATCGCCGCACTTGCCAACGTATCACCGGCAACGGTTTCACTGGTATTGAACAACAAACCGGGTGTTGGGGAAGCAAAGCGTCAGGAGGTTCAGGCGCTGCTGCAGAAATATCAATACGGCCTGCCGAAGGCCGGTATCGCCTCCGCCAGGCAGCTCCTGTTTCTGAAGTACATGAGAAACGGACTTGTCGTAGAAAAGAATACGGGATTTGTAGCCTCGATTCTGGATACGATCGAAGCAAAATGCAAGTCTTTGCAGTATGTGCTCCGGATTGAGGTATGCAGAGAATCCCTTGAGGAGCACTTTCAAAGTGCGGACTTTTCGCAGCTGGACGGAATTTTTGTTCTCGGCACAGAGCTGGAGGAGGCAGAGTATCCCTTTCTGGAGAAGCTCCCGCTTCCTTATGTGGTGCTGGACAACCGCATGCCGGATTTTCCCTGCGTCTCCGTCACAATGAACAATCAGGAGATGGTACGTCAGGCTGTTCAACATATGTATGCGCTCGGGTACCGAAGCGTCGGTTACCTGAAGAGCAGCATGCGCATTCAGAACTTCGATGACCGCAGCGAAGCCTTCTTCGATCAGGTCCGTTCTCTTTCCATGGAATGCCGCAAAGAGGATGTGTTTGAACTCGAACCGTCTCCCCTGGGCGCTTATACGGATATGTCAGCCTATCTGAAACATGGCCGCAAACTCCCGCCCTGTGTCTTTGCCGACAACGACACCATCGCGCTTGGCGCCATGCGCGCTTTTTCAGAAACCGGGATCCGTGTTCCCGGGGATGTCTCTGTCATCGGGTTCGATGATATCAGCTTCTCCGCGATGAACGGCTTGTCGACTATGCATGTGGTCACCAATCGTCTCGGGCAGATGGCGGTACACATCCTTGACTACATGCTTCACGATGGAGACCCCGGCGACTGTAAGCTTCTGATCGGCGGGACGCTGATTCAGAGACAAAGCCTTATCCCATATTCCGGGTGATGGAGGAAGCATTTATCCCGCTGCCTTCCGGCTGCACGACTTCCTGCAGATCCTTTTCCGGTTCATTCGCTTTCGGCATAAGGGCAGCCGCGATGATATAAAGCAGGATTCCGGTTCCCGCAAACAGGGAGACCCCAGCCCAGATCAGGCGCACCACGTTTGCGTCCACTCCAAAATACTCTGCGATTCCGCCGCACACGCCGCATATCTTTACATCCGTTGCCGATCTTCTCAGTTCTTTCTTCATGTTCTTTTACCCCTTTCACATTTGAATTCTTTCTCTCAGTGCATTCTCTCAATGAATAACCTTCTCACGCTCTTTTGAGCATTCTGCCAAAGAGTACTCCTGCGATCAGGATCGGCAGCCACAGGTGGCTGAATCCTCCAAGCAATGCCACCAGTACGAACAGCAGCGGGCAGAAGCAGAACAGCCCCAGCCCGAGTGCAATCTTCGTCAGATTCCAGACGAGCTTCAGTACCAGACTCAGAATCCCAGAGAAAAGCATTACCATAAAGATCATCACTATCATTGTTTTTACCTCCGTTCTGATGAGATTGTATCCCGCAGAAGGTAACGCAACAATGTGAGTGGGGTTAACATTACATTAAAATCGGATTAATCATCAAATGCAGAATCATTCACTCCTCTCTCATCATCCCGTCTGCAATGTGCAGGGTATAGTCGCAGATCTCCAGCGCGGCCTGACGGTGTGTCACGATGATGCAGGTCTTGTCGCGCATGGCGGAGATATTCTGAAGGAGACTGGCTTCGGTCTTTTCATCGAGTGCGCTCGTGGCTTCATCCAGGATGCAGATGGTCGGGTCCTGCGCAAGGGCGCGGGCGATCTCGATCCTCTGCCGCTGTCCGCCCGAGAAATCGCGGCCGTTCTCGGAGAGTTTATGCTGGTAGCCTCCGGAGCGAAGTGTGATCTCTTCGTGGATGTCGGCATCGCGCGCAGCCATGATCATCTCGAAGTCTTCGATGGAGTTGTCCCACATCTTGATGTTCGCGGAGAGGGTGTCTTCGAACAGAGTGACGTTCTGATCGATGACCGCAACAGAGCCAACGAATACGTTGCGGTCGATCTCCTTGATCGGTTTTCCGTCAAATGTAATGCTGCCGCTCCATGGCTGATAAAGTCCGCTGAGGAGTTTGGCGAGTGTCGACTTGCCGCAGCCCGAGCGCCCGACGAGCGCGATCTTCTGGCCCGGCTTTACAGTCAGGTTAAAGTCCGTAATGAGCGGCGCTCCCAGCGGCGCATACCCGAAGACGATGTCTTTCATCTCGATGTTGCCGGTGAGTTTCTCGTACTCCCCGGTCTTCTCCTTCTCTTCGAGGTAGGGGTCGGTCGGGTAGCTCATGACGTCATCGACGCGCTCCATCTGCGAGATCATCTCCTGGAGCGACTGCCCGGCTGAAATAAGAGAGTCTGCGGGCTGCATAAAGGAGCTCAGGAAGCCCTGGAAAGCCATGACCATGCCGATGGTAAATGCCCCGTCCAATACCAGGTATACGCCGACACCGAGTACGATCATGTTGGTGATGGAGGTGACCAGAATCGGGATGGTGCTGATAAATGTATTCAGCCGCACGAACCGGTATTCCTGCGTGTTGACACTCGCCTGGAAACCTGCCCAGCGTCCGAAGACGCCGTTCTCCGCGCCGCTTGCCTTGATGGTCTCAATCATGCGGATGCTGGAAGCGGTGACAGATGAGAGCTTCGCCGAATCTCTCATCTGCACGCGCGTCAGGTTGACCCGCCTCGAGGAGACGATGGCGGAGACTGCCAGGTTGATCACGATGGCCAGGATACCGATCGCTGTAAGCGGTATGCTGTACTTGATCATGGCGATGAGGTAGAAGACCATCATCACCGTATTGATCGCAAGCGGGGCGAAGGTATTGACCAGCGTACCTGCGATGGAAGCGTTGGTTGCCTGCCGGTCGGCGATGTCCGCCGAAAGTCTCTGGCTGAAGAACTGCATGGGAAGGTGCAGCACCTTCCAGAGATAGCTGGAGCTGCCGACCGCCTCCATCTTACCCTGAATGCGCAGGCTGTAGACTGCAGCGATCCAGAGCACCAGGATATTCACGACCGCGAAAGCACTCATCCCCAGGATGAACGGATTGAGCCATTCCGGGTTCCTTCCGCTCAGAAGCCGGTCCAGGAAAACCTTTCCGAAGACCGGGCTGATGATGCCCAGGAGCGAGGAGATACTGGTGGTAAGAATCACGAATGCCACCGCGAGGAACGTACCGGAGAGGCGCTCCTTCGCGTACGCAAAGGCACTCTTCTTCTTTCCCGAGGGAACGAACTCCTCCCCCGGCTCCACGGTGATGATGACGCCGGTATACTCTTTGTCGAATTCCTTATACGGAACCTCGATATGGCCCCGGGCAGGGTCATTTAACACCGCCTTACCCCGGCGGAAGCCGCAGAGCACCACGAAGTGGTTAAAGCCCCAGTGGATGATGCAGGGGAACGGTCCCTCCTTCACAAGATCCTCCGGGTCCACACGCCAGGCGCCCGCCTTGCAGCCATAACTCCGCGCCGCCAGTAAGATGTTCCGCGCACTCGCCCCGTCGCTGGAGACGCCGCAGTCTCCCCGCGCCTTCTCCAGCGGGATCCATTTGCGGTAATAGTGCATGATCATCGTAAGCGAAGCCGCGCCGCATTCGAGCGCTTCGAGCTGCATGACCACAGGCACCTTGACCACGCCGGTCGTCCTGGGCTTGGGGATATGTTTGTTTTTGTTCTGGATGGACATGTGTAAACTGCCGTCCTCTCTCATGGAAAGCGGACACTCGCAATCCGCTTTGCTGCCTGCTCTTCAAGAACGCCAACAGCGTTCCTGCCGCGCCGCGCTCGGTGCGAAGCACCTTCCTCTGAGCGCGGCTGCGATCCGCCGGAGGCTTTATCTCAGTGGGGGGGTGACTCCCGCCACTGAGATGAACCGGTACCCGCTTCTTAGCCGTCTACTGTTCGAAAAACAGCTCCGCCGGCGAGATCGTCTCGGTCGTCAGTATGCCGGATACAATCCCGTCTTCCGCAAGCGGCTTGGCCAGCCTCACCGGGTACACCAGGTCTCCGACTGAGAGATTCCCGGCGATCACGGTATAGATGTTGGTGCTCTCTGTAATCGTTTCCGGCTCCTGCGTGAATGGGAGGAGCGTCCTCTCTTCGCCGTCGATCGTCAGCTTACGGTACTTCATGACGCTCTCCAGTGCAGAGGCCGGCACCAAGCAGGTGCTCTTTCCGTTTTCCGTCACGACTGCAGCCTGCACGGTGGAATGGATGCGTCCCAGGAAGCCCCAGGCGACTACGCCGGCAAGCAGCACAATGACCGTAGCCAGCACCAGCCAGACCCCGGCAGACGTCACGCGCAGGTAGTCATTGAGCTTCTCCGGATTCTCGATCTGCTTCAGACTCTTCTCACGGAAGATCTGCCCTTTGCCTGCTTTTGCGTTATTTGCATTGTTTGTATTCTTCTCAGCCATGGCCCAAACCTCATTTTTTTCTCATTTTACCACAACAGGAATCCTGTGAGACGTTTATATGGTTCGTTTACACAATACACTTCTAAACGTATGAACAATAATCCTTACTTGTTCATAATAGCATGGTATCACGGCTTCAGCCACAAAACAACAATGCCACAGCCGCACTTTGCCTTATCCGGCTGTTCTTCTGTTCCTAGTATACGCAGTACCGTACCGTAGCGGCCAATACATCTCAGTCCGTCAAACTCTGTCTAATGTGCTATGATTGTCATTGCAGCAAAGGATGCAGAGGTAACGTTCGAGGAGAAACCTGCCATGCCCAGAACGATTTTTCATGTAGATGTGAATTCAGCATTCCTTTCCTGGTCAGCCCTGAAACAGCTGCAGGAGGATCCGGACAGTATAGACCTTCGGACGATTCCGTCCGCCGTCGGGGGAGATGTCAAAACACGGCATGGCATCATCACTGCAAGATCCATTCCCGCGAAGGCATACCATGTGCAGACAGGGGAACCGGTCATGCGCGCTCTTGAAAAGTGCCCGCAGCTTGTCCTTGTGAAATCAGATTTCCGAACCTACCGCAGTTATTCTTCCCGGTTCATGGCAATTCTCAGAGAATACACAGCCAAGGTTCAGCAGGCCTCCATCGATGAGGCTTACGTGGACGTGAGTGATTTGGTTCAGACCCGGGAAGAAGCGGTTCTGCTGGCGGGAAACATCAGAAAGTCTGTCAGGTCCCGTCTTGGTTTTACCGTGAATGTCGGTGTTTCAGAGAACAAATTCCTTGCCAAGATGGCGAGCGATTTCGAGAAACCCGACCGTACGCACACCTTGTACCCGGATGAGATTTCCGAAAAGATGTGGCCGCTTGACGTGCGCGATCTGCATGGCTGCGGAGCCGCCACGGCGCAGCACCTGTATGGGATGGGGATTAAGACGATCGGTGCGCTTGCGGTCTGCGATGAGGCTCTGCTGAAGTCCTTTCTTGGGGAAAAGCGCGGCGAGTATCTCCATAAGCGGGCGCACGGGATAGATGCTTCACCCGTCGATCCTGTCCGGCAGGAGGCAAAGAGCTATTCGAATGAGACAACCACAGCGGAAGACATCAGGCGGGAAAACTATGCTTCTCTCGCCGAGCCCATCCTTCAGCAGCTGAGTGAAAAGGTCTCCTCCCGCCTCAAAAAGGACGGCGTCTTCGGATCGACCTGCTTCGTCCAGGTGAAGACCGGAGCCTTCCAGAGGCATTCCAGCCAGACCCAGCTGAAGCAGTCCGTAAATGACGCAGAAACAATCTATCGAACCGCATCCGGCCTGATGAAAGAAATGACAGACCGGCTATTTTCGGAAGGCCAGGTTCTGCGGCTGATCGGCGTCGGCATGTCCGGACTTGATCATGGTGAATACCGCCAGATGGGTATGGACGACTGGCTGAAAGCAAATGAGCAGAACGAACAAAAAAAAGAAAAGCAGAAGCGCCTGGATGAGATGGTCCTGAAAATCAGAGAACGGTTCGGTGAGGATGCACTGAAGACGGGTGATTGTTCAAATCTGTCGCCGGACAAAACGGGCAGGAACTTTTTCAGGTGATTTCTTCATTTTTCAATCTACTGGGGTATTACCGGAACACACCATCTTAGGCGGTTCAACCTGCTAAAACCGAACGCTGCAAATGAGGAGCCGGAAGGCTGGCTTTAGTACGGACGTAAAGTCCTAGTCACGAGACGCCTTACCGATTGCTCTCCCATTCTACAGCTTAAGCAACAAGATGGACATGACATAGCTGGCTGTTATGTATCATGCCCATCCTTATAGTAGTAGTCACGAGAATGCGCCGGTCATTTTTTCAACGGAATCCCCACCGGCTCAAGATCCTCGCTCTCCACGAACTCTCCGAAATCATCGTATTCTATATGTGTTCGCACCATCCTTATTTCCTCCTCCCCTTATGAAGGTCTGTAAGTTGACTTACTGTTCCCTCATTAACAATCTCAGAAATCAAACTCCTTTGGATTCAGCCCTGCCCTGATCAGGATCTCCCTTCTCTCCTTCCCGGTCAGATAACCCATCGCCTCCGGGTCGATGCCGGCCCTGATCAGAACATCATCTGTTTCAAGTACTCCGCTGTAATCAATTGAATATGGCATCTTCCTTCCCTCCTCAGTCCTTACTCTTCCTCAATCGCATCACGATAATCCGATTCACTGGCAAACAGAACATACTCTCCATGCCACCATCCCATGTAACCGACTTCTACGTTGTATCCTTTCATATCGCACCTCCTGCCTGTTCCAGAATCGATCCAACCTCATTCCTGCGACCTGTATCCATCATAGAGGATGGATTGTCGCAGAAACTCATCAGCGATGAGAATTGCAGTTTGCAAAAGCACATTTGTTTGTTATGATTCCCCTTTGACTTTCCGGGCGATCGTGCTACGATGACTTCATTCCAAATAATATGGGAACCAGATTTGATAACGAGGTATCATCGGAATGAGAGCCTATTGGATTGTGTGCCCACTTCTTTTTCTCACGGGCTTTGTGGATGCGATCGGCGGCGGAGGTGGTTTGATCTCCCTGCCGGCTTACCTTTTTGCCGGCCTGCCCATCCATTCTGCGATTGCGACGAACAAGCTTTCCTCTGCCTGCGGGACGTCACTGACGACAATCCGCTTCATCCGGAACGGTCTGGTCTCGGTCAGGCTGGCTGTACCGTCAGTCATCGCTGCCATGATCGGTTCTTTCTGCGGGGCAAGACTGTCACTGATGGTGCAGGAAGATGTGATGAGACAGGTCCTCCTGATTGTCCTGCCTGTCGCAGCGTTCTTTGTCCTTAACCCGCATCTGTTTCCGGATCGGGAAACTGCGTCACTTTCCCTGAACAGGAGAACTTATGTGACTGCTGTGATTGCCGCTTTTGTTATCGGGGCTTATGACGGATTCTACGGGCCCGGGACAGGGACTTTTCTGATCATTGCCTTTACCGTATTCGCAAAAATGAGCGTCCGCTCAGCGAACGCTCACGCAAAAGTGATCAATATGACAACCAATGTTACTTCCCTGGTTGTTTTTCTGCACAGCGGGCAGGTGCTTATTGTGCTCGGTCTGGCCGGTGCTGCATGCTGCATGCTCGGCAACTATATCGGATCAGGGCTCGTGCTGACGAAAGGAACGAGGATTGTCCGGCCGGTCATCCTTGTCGTTCTTGTCCTGCTATTTGCGAAGATCCTGTTTGGGTTTTAGGATGGTGCCACCTGCTGCTCAAACGGATATACCAGCCCCCACTGTCTGCGGATCTCATCGCACATCTTAAGTACATCATGCGTCATTGCATGCGTCACCAGAGGAGATTGTGTAAGCCCCTGTCTGAGACATTCCTGAACATGACGGATCTCATATTGGTATCCCTCATCGACTACCCTGCAGACATGCTGCTTAACAGGAGATTCGAGCCGCACTGTGGTTTCTCCGCAGACGATCTGTGCGGATTCCGGTTTCCAGAATGTCGGTATTCTGATATGCCCTTTTGTGCCGTAGATCCACGCTGTGTCAGGCATCTCGGTCCGGATCGCACTGGTCACTGTGAGCAGCGCACCGTTCTCGTATTGTCCGATGATGACATTCTGCTCATCCACCTCCAGATGCAGCGAATCCGTGTCCATGGAGGCCAGGGAATAAATCTTCTTCGGCAGCTCCCCGTAGATGAACTGTGCGAAGTGAAGTCCGTAGATCCCGACATCCAAAAGAGCGCCTCCTGCACGATCGGGATCTATGAGCCTCCCCTGATAAGAGTCCTCCACCCGGAAGGCAAAGCTTGCCTGCACATGGCGCACGTCTCCGATCGCTCCTTGCGTGATCTCGTCCATTACCCGCTGCATCAGCGGAAAACATCGCGTCCACACCGCTTCCATCAGGAAGACATGATTCTCCCGCGCACACGCAGTCATTTCATCCCAGTCCTCTGCACAAACCGCCGCGGGCTTCTCCACCAATACCGGAAATCCTGCTTCCATCGCCCGGATGGCAAGTTCTTTATGTGCGGTATGGGGCACCGGGATGTACATGATATCGATATCATCCCGTTTCAGTATTTCATCATAAGACAGCGCATCTTCAATCCCGAACCGGTCTGCCATGCGCCGCGCGGTCTCCGGTGTCCGGGAAGCAATCGCTGCAATCTCTGCATCCTCCACCTGCCGGAAGCCCTTCATCCACCGCTCCAGGAGAACTCCCGCGCCAAGAAGTCCCCATCTTATTTTCCTCATACAGATTTTCCTTTCATCCCTGTTCACTGATATTCCTGCTTCGTTCTTTTCGTACGGTACATGACAGTATCCGCTTCACGGACGTAATCATCCAGGTTTTTGCCAAGACACATAGCAGTACGTATTCACAGCAAAAAATGAAACAATATTCTTCTTAAAGCTTATGATGACGATGTACGGTTAATATTTATTTGTCCCAACTTTCAAACCATATATCTACAGATTCCGGGATATGATAAAACTCTTTGAAGTAAGGTACTCGCTGGGGATCCTTTTGTGAAGGATCCGGCAGCCACAAATAATCACTATTCGGATACTCCGAAAAAATGATTTGCTTATCTCCGTTCGAAACAGCGGTTTCAATCATCCTTTCACGTTCGCGGCTGTGATATCCTATTGGCCGATATATTTTTATCCATCTGGCGCCTAATACTGTTACGGAAATAAGACTGAGAATCGAAAGAACTACTATATATAATTGTTTTTTACAAGCTATATAAGATAAAATCATGCCCCCAAACAGAATGAAGCAAATATCCGTTGTATAAAAAGATCTGGGGCCAACCGTGTTTATCATAATCATCGGTGCTATAATTATAAATGGTATAATCCATAACACGAGCAGCCAGGTCAATAACTGTCTATCCGTCCGAAAAAGAAGGATAATCTCAACAATCATCAAAGCAACAAATAAACAATCGATGGCAGTGATCACCGGGCGAAAGACGATTGTTCCAAAATCATAATGAATATCCCAACAGGGATTTCCTTTGACGTAAGAAAAAATATAGTAGATGCTGAAAATAATGTCAGCAGCACTTAAAATAAGCTCTGTAATACGCTTCTTCTCTCTCATTAAAATTACGACTGCCATCATTCCGGCAATGCATCCTATAAGAATACCATTATGAAATACTATTTGCGGAAGAAATACGCCAATATACCTTAGCCCCGATTCCGCAATAAAGACATACAATGGCTTAGCAGGATCATACATAAGATGACGATAGGTACCGATGGCATATCCTGTGTTCCAGAGGCTGGAGTATATATTACTGCTGAACATGATCATCAGCCCCAGCAAATTCCCCAAAAGCAAAGGGATTATATGTTGGGCAATACCCTTTTGTTTTCTTTTTGCTATCAAAAAAATAACAGAAAACAAGAAGAAAAAGACAGTCAGATTTTCAAGGAATAATTGTATCACAATCCCAAAAACAAACAGACCGATACGTTTGATCAACGACCATTTGGGGCTGTTCGAGTAAGTATCAGACTCTATCATGAAAAGAAGATACAATAACAACCCAAGCCCGGATACAACGAAATTAGAGAATCCGGCAACCCAGCCATTGGTTTGTCGCCACACATCTCCTGGCACTAATAGAATCATCATGTTCGAAAAAAGGAATACACTGACCTTTATTAAGTCTGAACTCTTGCGCTCTTTTGGGATAAACTTTCCGACAATAATAGTGATCGAAACAGGAATCAGCGTGAGAATCATACCCATTATAAGCGTCTTGAGAATCACACTTCTGGTTATTATAACTTCGATCAGATTCCCGACATACCTGCTGTTAATATCCGCTTTCAACAGGTGTTGCATACCTACTTCCAGTCCCCAGTCCCAATCATCATGTGTGTATGGGATTTGCGCAGCTACCCAGAGATAAAAAGCCAGCATTGCAACCGTCGAAGCAATATAAAGCCTGTTTTTTTTCACGAATGATTTCATTTTTCACCCTCCACAAGGGGAATAACACGATCATGATAGCCGCAGCCAATCTGATGAACTGCGTGGTTTACTCCTCTGTCTCTTCGAAAATAGAATCCATAAGGTCACTGTTGTAATCGCCTGACAGTGCCTTCAAGGGCGCCTGCAATGTGAAACCGGATTCCTTCATACTCTTGCCCTTCCATAATATCCTCAATCTTCGTAATCCTGAAGGACACATTATCCCCCAGATCAATAGCCATGATCTCCTCAAGGAATTTTTTTGCTTTTTCCTGCGTTAATGAAAGGGCCCTGACGGATCTGTGCCTTATCCCCATCTCCTGCCGCTTTGTTTCTGATCAATGCGTTCAGCTGCGCCCGTGTTTTTATCGTAAGAGCACCTCCGTATATTGGCGCACCACTTTCTCGATTCCGAATTCCGATGCGTACTTCATCAGCTTATGGATGTCTTTATTCCGATCCCTGAAATATGTATTCAGTGCTGTTTGGAAAATCTGGATATCCATCCGTTTCTTTTCTCTCAGGATATCGCAGAGGCAGCGCTCTCTGTCATAAACCCTCACCGTATTTCCAAAAGATGTCTGAGTCTCCTGCAGTCCGATCTCGAACCACTCCGGAATCACAGTATAAACTTTGATGTTATTCGCCTTCAGATGGCTTGCATTATATCCTCTTTTTACAGTTACTACAGGTCGGATGGACTCCCGATCTGAGAGTCCATGCAGATAAAGAGCCGTCTCATGTGAAAAGATGATCTTTCGATTTCGAAGCTGAATGAGAAACAACCTGTCCGGCCATGCTTCCTCGGAGCAATACACGCCATGTGCGACCTTACTAAGCCCAGCTTCCTTCACAAAGCCGGTTGCCGTTCCTTTAGAAACTCCTAAGGCTCTTGCATCCGCAATACGGTAATACCCATTATTTTCTTCCAGATATGTCTGCAGCTTATTGTTCATACCCATCTTCCTTTCTCGCTACATACTTTATATCAATGTAGCGAGAAAATCAATTACTTTTTCGCTTCACAGAAAGCATTTGTGTAGCGAAAAGGATTTGCAGCCTATGAGAGAACGAAGGACCCTCACGGCGCTTCGATGCACCAGGCGATCTCATAACCCAGATGGCTGGTGATCGCCGCGTCCAGAATGTAATATGCCGGCAGCTCCGGCCGCTTCAGCTGTGATGTCAGCGAGACGACGGTGATCGTCTCCGAATGGATGCAGCCGACATCGTTCTGAACCACCACGACAGGCCTGGCTCCTGCCTGCCTGTGATAATACAGCTCACCGAGATCCAGCGAGCCAAGATCCATTACCGTTCATTTCTTCAGTGCCTCCTTCATGCTGCGCACGTATTCGCCGACATGTGGCGCGGCCTGTTCCTGGTACTGGTCGATGATGCGGATGATGGCGGATCCGACGATGGCTCCGTCGGACTGCGCGGCCATTCTTGCCGCCTGCTGCGGTGTGGAGATTCCAAATCCCACAGCGCAGGGTACATCTGTCACCTCGCGGATCTTCGCGGTGATGGCGGCTATGTCTGTCGTAATGTCAGAGCGCACGCCGGTCACGCCCAGGGAAGAGACTATATAGATAAAACCTTCCGCCTCTTTCGCGATCGTCTGGATGCGGTCTTCGCTGGTCGGAGCGATCAAGGAGATCAGGTCCAGTCCGCTGCATCTGCAGGCATCCTCGAACTGATCTTTCTCTTCAAATGGGATGTCCGGAAGGATGAGTCCGTCGATCCCGACCTCGGCGCATTTTCTGCAGAAGCCATAGCGTCCCCGGTCGCTTCCGTCCTGGCCGTCCCTGTCCCCGTCACCGCCTTCGTGATAGGAGTAGACCACATTGGCGTAGGTCATGAAGGCCATCGGGACCGTCACGCTCCCGTCTTCCCGGATCTGCCGGATGAAGTCCAGAACCATGTCCGTGGTGATCCCCTTCTCCAGGGCTCTCACGTTGGCGGTCTGAATGACCGGTCCCTCCGCTGTAGGGTCTGAGAACGGGATGCCGATCTCAATGAGATCCGCTCCGTTTTCCTGTGCCGCCCGCACCACCTGCCGGGTTGTCTCCAGATCCGGATAACCTGCGGTAATGAACGGGATAAATGCTTTGCCGTGTGCAAATGCCTCTCTGATTCTGTTCATGGTATCGTCCTCTTCTCACATCTGATTCATTCCGCTATATCTGTCCCTCTGTATCTGGCAACTGCCGCGCAGTCCTTGTCTCCTCTTCCCGAAACGGTCACCACCAGAATCTGATCCCTCCCCATCCGGGGTGCGATCTTCATCGCATGGGCGATGGCATGAGAAGACTCTATGGCGGGAATGATTCCCTCCAGCCTGCTGGTATACTCGAATGCCTGCACAGCCTCTTCATCCGTGACCGGCACATACTGGGCGCGCCCAATGTCATGCAGATGCGCATGCTCCGGTCCGATCCCCGGATAATCCAGTCCGGCGGAGATCGAATAGACCGGGGCGATCTGGCCGTATTCATCCTGGCAGAACAGGCTCTTCATCCCGTGGAAGATCCCCAGTCGGCCTGTGCTTACGGTCGCCGCCGTCTCGAAGGTGTCAATTCCCCGGCCGGCGGCTTCGCAGCCGATCAGGGCGACATCGCTGTCATCTATGTAATGGTAGAAGGATCCGATCGCATTGGAGCCGCCGCCGACGCAGGCGAGCACGGCGTCCGGAAGCCGGCCTTCCTTCTCCAGAATCTGCGCTCTGGATTCCCTGGAAATAACGGACTGAAAGTCCCTGACGATGGTCGGGAACGGATGAGGGCCCATGACCGATCCCAGGCAGTAATGGGTGTCCGAGATCCGGTTGGTCCACTCGCGAAATGCCTCTGACACGGCGTCCTTGAGGGTCGCGGTTCCGCTGGTGACCGGGACAACGGTTGCTCCGAGGAGCTTCATTTTATAGACATTGAGTGCCTGGCGCTCTGTGTCGACCTTGCCCATGAACACTACGCATTCCATTCCGAAATACGCTGCCGCAGTGGCAGTCGCAACCCCGTGCTGTCCGGCGCCGGTCTCTGCGATCAGGCGGGTCTTCCCCATCTTCTGTGCAAGGAGCGCCTGCCCCAGCACGTTGTTGACTTTGTGGGCTCCTGTAAAGTTCAGGTCCTCACGCTTGAAATAGATCTTAGCCCCGCCCAGGTCCTCTGTCATCTTCCGTGCATAATACAGGCGGCTTGGCCTGTTTGCATACTCATTGAAAAGGACCTCCAGTTCACGGTTGAAAGCAGGGTCATTTTTATAATACCTGTACGCCTCGTCCAGTTCAATGACTGCATTCATCAGGGTTTCCGGTATGTACTGCCCTCCGAAGCGTCCGAATCTTCCTCTTGAATCTGCCTGTGTTGCCATCCTCATCCTCCCTGATCTATCCTGCACTCAAGCAGGGTCCGTCGATCTTCTCGGCTTCTTTCTGTATCTGACTTACCGTGCGGTTTCTCTGACTGCACGGATAAACCGTCTGATCTTCTCCGGGTCCTTGCAGTGCGCTGTCTCGACTCCGGAGCTTACGTCCACCGCGTACGGGTGCATCTGTTCAAGAGCCGCCCTCACATTCTCCGGGTCCAGTCCGCCTGCCAGTATGTACGGCCGGTGTATCTGCCGGATCAGGGACCAGTCGAAGACTTCCCCGGTCCCGCCCGCGCCGCTGTCCAGCAGCACCAGGTCTGCCTCGCTCTCCTGGGCTTTGCGAATATCATCCGCCTTCTCGATCCGGAATGCCTTGATGATCTTCTTGTCCGTGTTCTCCCGAAGAAAACGGATCTCTTCATTGCTCTCCTGCCCGTGCAGCTGGATCACATCCATCAGATCCTGCGCCGCAAGTTCTACGATCCAGGCAGGGTCCTGATCCAGAAAAACCGCTGCACTCTGTATCTCCGGGCGAAGCGCCCGCACCAGTTCCCGCATCTGCTGATCTGTGAGCGATCGTCTGCGGCCGCGGGCAAGGATGAACCCTGCAAGATCCGGACGATATTCATTTACCGCGTCTATATCTTCCGGTCTCATAAGACCGCATATCTTAATCTTCACTGCATCCATACAGTCCTCCCGGCTCTCCTCTTCCCGGCCTCCAGCCTTAGGCCGGTCCTCGGAGTCCTCTCAGTTTCCGCAGCATCGCTGCCTTGTCCGGCGCGCGCATCAGTGTCTCGCCGACCAGGCAGGCATCCGTCCCGATCTCCCGGAGAATCTGTACATCCTGCGCCGTGCGGATCCCGCTCTCGGCAACGAACAGGATATCGTCAGGAACCAGATCCCGAAGATGCCCGGAATTGCTCACATCCACTGTGAAGTCCTTCAGGTTCCGGTTGTTGACTCCGATCATTCTCGCACCTGCATCCACCGCCTGCCGGATCTCTCCGGCATCATGTGCCTCCACCAGAGCTGAGAGCCCCAGGGAGTCTGCGATCTCAATGTAGGAAGCAACCGTATCCTGATCCAGAAGGGAGCAGATCAGAAGGACTGCTGACGCTCCGAGAACCTTCGCCTCATAGATCATATATGGGTCCACCGTGAAATCCTTCCGGATGCAGGGCGTCCGGATCGTCTTCGTGATCTCACTCAGATAGAGCCCGCTTCCCCTGAACCATTTCGGCTCCGTCAGTACAGAGATGCACTCTGCCCCGGCTGCCTCATATTCCAGCGCAATCTCCCGGTACGGGAATGTGCACTGGTGCCTGTCACCTGTGCCGGATGTGCTGTCCGGCTGCCAGATCTGGCCCCTGGAAGGAGAGGCCTGCTTGATCTCGCAGATGAAACTGATGCCAGGACCTGTGAGGGCTTTTTCAAATCGGAAAGGCTGCGCGTCCTGCGCTGCCAGGAGCAATGCCTGCTCTTTCATTTCTTTTGGGGAAATGAGCTTCTTCGCCTCTGCCACCCGCTCTGCGGCATGGTCTGCCAGCTGTTCCAGGATATTAGCCATTGGACACCTCTGCCATCTCATCGATCTTTTTCACGGCCTTGCCGCTCTCAATCAGTTCTGCCGCCAGTTTCACGCCTTCCCGGATGGAATCTGTCTTTCCTGCCACATAGAGGGACGCGCCTGCGTTCATCAGGACGATATCACGCTTTGCGCCTGTGATCTTGCCGGCCAGGATCCCCCTGGTGGTCCGTGCATTTTCCTCCGGTGTGCCACCCACGATCTCTTCCTTGGGAGCTGTCTGCAGACCATAATCTTCCGGCCGGATGATCCGGTCTCTGTAATAACCATCCCGGAATTCACAGATCTTCGTCGGCGCACTGATGGAGATCTCGTCGAGATGATCGGTACCATGGACAACCATCCCTCTCTTTACACCCAGGCTCATGAGAACCTGTGCCAGGGGATTGACCAGTATCGGGCTGTACACGCCCAGCAGCATGTATTCCGGATAGGACGGGTTGGTCAGCGGCCCCAGGATATTGAACACGGTTCGGATTCCCAGCTCCTTCCGGATCGGTCCGACATATTTCATGGACGAATGGTATTTCTGTGCGAAAATAAAACAGAAACCGACTTTCTCCAGCATCTCCCTGCACTTGTCCGGATCCTGCTGGATATTGATCCCCAGAGCTTCGAGGCAGTCCGCCGTTCCCGACAGGGAGGAGGCTGCGCGGTTTCCGTGCTTTGCTACCTTGACGCCTGCTGCCGAGAGGATGAAGGCTGCCGTTGTGGATATGTTGAAGCTGTGCGCATTGTCCCCGCCCGTACCAACGATCTCCATGACTTCCATCCCCGGGTGCTCCAGACGGGTCGCTTTCTCTCTCATCGCCATTGCACATCCTGAGATCTCTTCGATCGTCTCTGAACCGGTGGATTTGGTGGAGAGTCCTGCCAGAAATGCCGCATTCTGCGTAGCTGTCGTCTCTCCGCTCATGATCTCTGTCATGACTGTGTATGCTTCGTCATAAGTCAGGTCCTGCTTGTCCACGATCTTCACAATAGCTTCCTTGATCATAATTCCTTTCTCCTTCCTGTTACGAGCCGGTAATGTTTACAAAATTCTCCAGGATACGGTTCCCATGCGGCGTCAGGATTGACTCCGGATGAAACTGGATCCCGTATACTTCATACTCCAGGTGACGGAGTGCCATGATCTCGCCATCCTCCGTACGGGCGGTCACTTTCAGGCACGAAGGCAGTGTTTCCTTCACCGCCGCAAGGGAGTGATACCGCCCAACCATCTCCCTCTCCTCCAGCCCTTCAAATAACCTGCAGCCGGTGTCGATGCTGCATTCGGACTGTTTGCCGTGCATCAGTTCCCTGGCATATCCGACCTCCCCGCCATATGCCATGCAGATACTCTGATGCCCCAGGCATACCCCAAGGATGGGATATCTGCGTCCCAGTTTCTTCACCACATCGATGCAGACTCCCGCATCCTCCGGCCTTCCCGGCCCCGGCGAGAGAACGATCCCCCCGGGGGCAAGAGCATCGATCTCTTCCACGGACAGAGCATCATTTCTGATAACACGTATCCTGGGATCGATCGCACCGATCATCTGATACAGGTTGTAGGAAAAGCTGTCATAATTATCGATCAGCAGGATCATAGGACCTCCTTCTGTGCTATCTCCAGCGACAGGATCACTGCCCTGGCCTTGTTCAGACTCTCCTGGTACTCTTTCCCGGGATCGGAATCCGCCACGATCCCGGCTCCGCTTCTCACAAAGACCTTGCCTCTCTTCTTGTATGCGATCCGGATGGCGATGCAAAGATCCAGGTTCCCGGTGAGACTTATATAGCCGATCGCCCCTCCGTAGATGCCGCGCTTGTTGTTCTCCAGATCATTGATGATCTGAGCTGCACGGATCTTGGGAGCCCCTGAGAGAGTTCCTGCCGGAAGAATCGACGCGACAGCATCCAACGCATCCCGGTCCTCCCGGATCTGCCCCCTGACCGTTGAACCGATGTGCATCACATGGGAATAGCGCTCGATCTGATAGGCCTTTTCCACCACCACGGAGCCAAACTCCGACACTCTGCCGATGTCATTTCTCCCAAGGTCCACCAGCATGCTGTGTTCCGCCAGCTCCTTCGGATCCGCGAGAAGCTCCGCTTCCAGCGCCTTGTCCTCCTCAGGGGTCTGACCCCTTGGCCTGGTTCCTGCCAGCGGGAATGTGTGCAGAACGCCGTCTTCCAGTTTGACCAGTGTCTCCGGCGATGCGCCTGCCACTTCCATGTCCGAACTTGCAAAATAAAACATGTACGGGGAAGGATTCACGGTCCTAAGCACCCGGTAGGTATTCAGCAGGCTTCCTTCGTACTCCGCCTCCAGCCGGTTGGACAGCACCACCTGGAAGATGTCCCCCTCAAAAATGTGCCGCTTTGCTTTCTCGACCATGGCGCAGAAGTGATCCTTCGAAAACAGTGCCTTCACTTCGGATGTCATCCGCCCCGGCAGAATGTCCGCCATCTTTCCGTTTCGGATCAGGTCCGCCATATGCCGGATCTCCATGCTGGCCCTGTTATACTCCGCCAGGAATTCCTGCTCATTGTCCTCCGGAAGCTGCATGTTCGCGATCAGGATCAGTTTCTGCCGGTAATTGTCGAAGCAGATGACCTTGTCAAACAGCATCAGATCCACATCTTTGAATCCCTCCGAATCCTCTGCGTCCAGATTCAGTCCAGGCTCTGCATATTTCAGATAGTCATAAGAGAAATATCCCACCAGGCCTCCGGTGAAGGACGGAAGGCTGTCTACCTTCGGGCTCGCATACTCCAAAAGGATCTGTCGGATATAGCTTCCCGGATCTTCCGTCTGTATCTGCAGAGCCCCTGCCCGCAGCAGACCATCCTTGCAGCTGATCTCCAGTTTCGGGGCATAGCCGAGAAATGTGTAGCGTCCCCAGTTCTCATGTCCCGACACTGATTCCAGCATATATACATGACCTGACACATTCTGCAGAACCCGCAGAACTTCCATCGGCGTACACATATCCGACAGAATCTGCGCACTCAATGGATACGTCCTGTATTTCCCGATATACGGCCGGATCACATCCGGAGATGGGCTGATCTTCATGATTATTCTCCTTTCTGTGGCTCAGTTTCCCTGCGAGCCGCGGAACCTCGCGACGAAGTGGCTCGTAGTAAACGCGAAAGTCCCTGGCAGAGAATCGGATTCTCTGCCAGGGACGAATGTTTACACTATCCGCGGTGCCACCCTGCTTCATGGCTTCTGCCATGCTCTTAGGAGTACTATCATACTCTGTGCATCTTACGCGTGCCTTACGTCGCTGAATACTCGGAAAACCCCGATGATCTTCCTTTGACAGCGCCCTCAGCGGTCCATATTACGTGTACTGTGTTATGTCCGGATCTCAGCATCCCGGGCTCTCTGGAGAAGCATATACACCTTTTTCTCCGCTTCAACGGTTTAAAGCAATATTCACTTGATTAATCTGAAGTGTACCAACGGTTTTATGCATTGTCAAGCATATTTATTAACCTGAATTATTCACGGCGATGAAAAGTGATGAAAATCTCGCCGATTCAACATAGTTTCGACAGCTCATTTGCAGACAGCGATAAGAGCTACGCGAAAAAACGGCGCACTATCCCTGTGATGGT
>Ga0256405_10004239_pt1 | contig 27331 bp, 26 predicted proteins | sample RumenRJG_02DNA_FD_189096 | JGI IMG/M metagenome (GOLD analysis project Ga0256405, IMG submission 189096) | Bovine rumen microbial communities from Lethbridge, Alberta, Canada - RJG_02 | ecosystem: Host-associated > Mammals > Digestive system > Stomach > Rumen | place: Canada: Alberta... | reverse complement strand
AGCGGCTGGCGAACGATGGTCTTCAGGGTCTCAAGCCCGAAGTAATCATCCATATCACGCTTATTAATCGTAACCTTGCCGGTTCCCGGTACAAGGTATACACGTGCGACAGAGCTTTTTCTTCTTCCAGTTCCGTAATATCTATCCGTAGCCAAAGTTCATTCCCTCCTATCAGATCGTCATGGTTTCCGGCTTCTGAGCCTGATGCTTGTGCTCAGGTCCGGCATAGACGAAGAGCTTCTTAGCCATTGCTCTTCCGAGCGGGCCCTTCGGCAGCATACCGATCACTGCGTGCTCTACAACTCTCTCCGGCTTCTTGGCAAGCATCTCGCGCAGGCTTGTCTCCTTGACGCCGCCGATGTACTTGGAATGAGAGAAATAAGTCTTCTGATCGAGCTTCTTTCCGGTTACCTTAATCTTGTCTGCATTGACGACGATCACATAATCGCCTGTATCCAGGAAAGGAGTGAAAATCGGCTTATTCTTTCCGCGAAGTGTCGCTGCTACGACAGTTGAAAGACGTCCGAGCGTCTGTCCTTCGGCGTCAACCACATACCATTTTCTCTCGATGCTGGCTGCGCCTGGCATATAGGTTTTCATTATCGAATATCCTCCATGTATCATATTGAGCCCGACGGTGTTTTACCTCCGTCTTGCCGGTATCGATAAGCATCCTTTCCGGGGTAGGCAGATGCGAATCATCATGAAAACAGCGTGCGTCTGTCCGGCGCACACTTTGATATTATATTCACGTCAAACGCCGCTGTCAAGAAGCTTTTTACGGCAGGACATCCGTGGGCATGAACCGTATGTCATCCGCCTGCCTGTCGGCGCATGACCCATTGCTTCGCGCAGAAAGAAAGCGCAGGCCATACTCAGCCTGCGCCTCAAATCATCCCCATACTGCCTGCCCGGAACGGAATCACACATCCGAACAACCAGACTGAATCATGCCTCTTTCACATCTCCGATCAGGCTTACCAGCAGGTCTACCGTTTTCTCCGGTCCGATCTTGCCGACATCGATCGAAAGATCATAATCATGATAGTCTCCCATCTCATGACCGGTGTAGGCACGATAGTATGTCTTCCGCCAGTGGTCACACCGCTCGATATACTTGTCGACATCCGCCTTCCCGTATTCATTCAGCTCAAGGGCATGAGCTCTGCGAAATGCATGATCCGCGTGAAGAAAGACATCAAAGGTTTTCACCCCGGCTTCCCGAAGAATGATATTCGAGCAGCGCCCAACCATAATGCAGGGCTTCTTCGCCAGCTCCAGAATCACTTCTCTCTGTGCCTGGAAGATCGCATCATAGGAGCTGTTGTACGCGCTCGTGCTCAGAAAGGCATTGATGAACCGGCTTCCCTGGCTCAGGGACTCGCCCTCCCGCGAAACATCCTCCTCGGAATATCCGCTCTTTTTTGCTGTCATCCGGATAAAGTCCACATCATAATACTCGATTCCCAACCGCGCGGAGAGCGCTTTTGCCACAGAACGGCCGTAAGCTCCGTACTCCCTGCTGATCGTAATAACCATATCTCTGTCTCCTCTTTTCGTTTTTATTCATCCTTACCGGGATGATCCGTCCGTCAAAAGTCCCTTGCGAATTGCTTCGCGCTTCGCAATCCTTCTGCCATTACATAGCCGTTTGATGACACTTATGCGAGGATGTCAGGCAGGAGAGGCATTCTTTTTCTGTACCATCTGGATCATATAGATTGCTACGGTAATGACAGTTCCGATGATATCCGTCAGCATTCCCGGATAGATCAGCATCAGTCCTGCAGCTGCCAGGATCATCCTGAAGAGCGGGTTCAGCGGCCTGATCATATATCCTTCAATCGCCGCAGAGATCGCGAACATTCCGATTACGCTCGTTATGATAATCAGCACGAATTCAGCCGCGTTGGTATCGATCAGAAGCATCGCCGGATTCAGGCAGAAGATATACGGAATCAGAAATGCGCCGATTGCGAGCTTTGACGCATTGAGCGCAGTTCTCATCGGGTCGGATTTTGCGATCGCGGAGCCCGCATAGGCTGCCAGTGCCACCGGCGGCGTGATGTCCGCAACGATACCGAAGTAGAACACAAACATACTCGCGCAGATGGTGTTCAGTCCCATACCTGTGGTCAGAATCGGCGCGCAGGTGGTAGCCATGATGATGTAGGTTGCGGTTGTCGGAACGCCCATTCCGAGAATGATACAGCAAAGCATGGTAAAGATCAGAGCGATCAGGAGATTTCCATGAGAGATCGATACGATCACATCGATGAAGACCTGGCCCAGACCGGTCATTGTCACAACACCCGCGATGATGCCGGCAATGCCGCACGCAACGCCGATGCTGAGCGTATTCTTCGCGCCGGTCTCAAGCGCGTCGAGGAACTTCTTCGGCGTCATACGATGCTCTTTGTTGAACATGCTGACCACGATGCACAGCAAGGTGGCAATGATCGCGGCCCGGCTCATGGTGTAGCCGGAGGTGATCAGATAGACCAGCGCTACCAGCGGTACCAGCAGATAGATCTTCGGCAGAATCTCCCTTGCCTTCGGCAGCTGTTCCCTCGGAATACCCTTCAGTCCGAGACGCTTTGCTCTCAGGTGAACCATCAGGAAGATTCCCGTAAAATACAACACTGCCGGAAGGATTGCCTTGATGACAATCTGCGAATACGGAACGCCGACCATCTCCGCCATCAGAAATGCTGCAGCGCCCATAATCGGAGGCATGATCTGTCCGCCCGTGGAAGCAGCGGCCTCAACTGCGCCGGCGAATTCGCCCGGATAACCGGTTTTCTTCATCATCGGGATCGTAACGGAACCGGTCGTGACGGTATTTCCCACGGAAGAGCCGGAAACCATGCCGCACAGCGCGGAAGAGATTACCGCAACCTTGGCAGGGCCGCCGGACGCAAAGCCCGCGATGCTGTTCGCGCAGGAAATGAAGAAGTCCGAGATCCCTGTCGCCTCGAGAAAAGCACCAAAGATAATGAACAGAACAATATAGGTACTGCAGACGCCAACCGGAGTTCCGATCACGCCTTCTGTCGTATAGAACAGATTATAGATGATAATATTCAGGGACTTGCCTACAGAAAAAGCATAGATCACAAAGCACGCAGCTACCACAATAATCGGAATTCCGGTCACTCTGCGGCAGCACTCTGCCAGAACCAGTATGCCGATCACGCCCAGCCATACCTCAAGATCCGATATCCGGATTCCATGCTTGATGATCGCCTGGCTGTTTACTACAAAGTAGAAATAGCAGCCGGATCCCACAACCGCAAGAATAATATCATAGATCGGGATACGGTTGACTTTCTGGGGTCTGCCCCCTGACTTTCTTGCCGGAAAAAGGATAAAAACAAATAAAATGACGATTCCCAGGAACAGAGGACGCCGGATTCTCTCATCCCATACCGCAAACAAGTTCATATAGATCATGAACACGGAGAATGCTGCGAGCATCACCTTGATCACGATTGCCGGGATTCCCTCCCATGGCCGGGTATTGGATTCCCGGTCATATTTTTTCATCAGTTCTTCAACATCTGCTGCCGTTCCTACGGACGGATCCCCGGCCGGAGCATTGTTCAGAAGATCCTTCTCATTGTTGTCTTTCATACTCAACCTCATTACTCTATATTACCGCTCCAGGGCAAATCTTACTTTCGCATTTTTACCGCACAGATCCCTCAGACTGATCATTTCTCCGTCCTCCAGGGTCAGCGTATGGTCTGAAACCGTCCCTACAAAGTAGACCAGGTCCTCCATCTTTCGGTCAAATCCCGTGATGATCATGCTTCCGTCTTCCCCGTATTCCAGCTTCTGCCCTTCCTCCAGCTGCGTCTGAACACCGGCACCGAACCCATAATACACTGTCTTCACAACATAGATTCCGTCCGGTCGGATCTCGTAGTAATCCGTGACCGGACTTTTGTTAACCGAATGAATAAAACCAATACTGAAGGTATCGGACATGCGGACCGGATAACGAGCGTAGATCTGACCGGTCTTCACAGAAGAAAGGACCAGATAGCCTCTTTGCCGCTGATACGCGAATGCGGCAGCCAGAACCGCAAAAATCAGGATCAGGACTGCCGCAATACTTTTTACACGAAATGCCCGTGCGTCTCGTTGACCCGAAGCGCCCGTATTACTCAACCTCGATGCCCTGCTCCTCGAAATACTTCTTTGCACCGGCGTGGAACGGTACGCTGATGCCCTTTACCGCATCTTCAAGATTCAGGAACTCAAACTTTGCATGTCCTGCAATCAGATCTTCCTGATTGTCAAACATTGCCTTGAGAAGCTCATATACTGCTTCTTCGCTGACATCATTGGAAGCAATCAGAGTCGCGCGGACGGAAACCGTCGTAGCATCCTCGTCAACTCCATCGTAGGTGCCGGCCGGAATCACAGTCTCCGTATAGAAGTCATACTTCTCCTGCAGCTTCCCAATGTGCTCTTCATCCAGCTGAACCAGGCTGACATCCTTTGTAGTCGCCAGGTCAACAACCGCTGTGGTCGGAGCGCCTGCAACGATGAATGCCGCGTCAATCTTGCCGTCCTTCAGGCTGTCCGCGGAATCACCGAAGGAAGCATTCACAACATTGATATCATCAAATGTCATGTCATAGGCTTCCAGAATCTGCTTCGCGTTGAACTCTGTGCCGGATCCCGCGTCACCGACGGAAACCGTCTTGCCCTTCAGATCCGCAACGCTTGCAATCGAGCTGTCGCAGGTCACGATCTGAACTGTCTCATCATAAAGTCCGGCTACTGTGGAGAATGTCTCATATTTGCCCTCATCCTCGAACAGGTCGGTTCCGGTATAAGCATAATACATGACGTCGTTCTGCACGATCGCCAGATCCGCTTCTCCTACATCAACCAGCTGAATGTTCGCCTTGGATGCACCTGTGGACGTGACTGTCAGACTGGACTCCTTCAGAACCGGATTCAGAACAGTCGCCATAACACCGCCTACCGCATAGTAGGTACCGGTTGTTCCGCCGGTTCCAAGAGTCAGATTATCCGCGGCCATCGCGGCTGTGGATCCCCCAATCACCATGCTCGCAGCCATCACGATTCCAAGAATTTTCTTTTTCATGCATGCACCTCCATAAGAATAATATTGACGGTTCCCTTGCGGCCAAAATATTCAGGCCCATAAATATGGTCTATTTTAACGCTTTATTGCATAAAAGTCAACACAGGGGACCTCTCTGCAATAATCACAAAAACGCGCTTCTTTTTCTGAAGCGCGTTTTGGGTACGTCCTGCTTGTACTCTATATGACGATTCACGGCTCCCCGTCCAGGCCTCAGGCCATCCATGCTTCGCATGTCTGTCGCTGCTTTCGCAGCTTCTGCCTGAGGCTGGGGTTTTACGATAATCACAAAAACGCGCTTCTTTTTCTGAAGCGCGTTTTGGGTACGTCCTGCTTGTACTCTATATGACGATTCACGGCTCCCCGTCCAGGCCTCAGGCCATCCATGCTTCGCATGTCTGTCGCTGCTTTCGCAGCTTCTGCCTGAGGCTGTCCTGTGGGGAGCCGCTTCGCGCCTTTGATCTGAGTCCCGATCTGCCACTTACAAGCCCTGCGGGCTTGACGTGTCAGACGCGCGACTCAGATCGGCCGTGAATCGTCTTGTTATTATCGTCCAAACTGGGCGTCGTTGTTGCCGGAGTCGGTCAGCCACATCTCGAGCATATTGATCGGGTCGTTGTAGTCTGCCAGCCATCCTTCACGTGCGAAGTCGAACTGTCCGTTCTTTCTGTCGTTCAGGAAGACATTCCACTCTTCGGACTTGATCTCCATGTTGATGCCGACGACTGCCAGATCCTGCTGGATCGACTGTGCGATCGCTACATGGCCGGTTCCGTCGTTGGTCAGATACTCGACCGTGATCGGAGTAGAGTCAGACAGCATTCCGTCTTCGCCAAACTCGAAGCCGGCTTCCTCAAGGAGTGCTCTTGCCTCGTCGACATTGTCAACGCCTGTTGCAGTCGGATCGAAGTAGCCGACAGCTTCCTCGCCGTTGAAGTCCCAGGTGACCGGATACTCATAATCATCATCGTTGACTGCGAACACGCCGCCCTGGCCGTCTGCCATTCCTGCCGGAATGAAGGTGCCTGCCGGCTGCTGGCCAGTCTGGCCAACCGCGTCAACAATGTACTGACGATCGATCAGGATGGAGAATGCATGTCTCATCGCCGCAGCCTGCTCCGGAGTCTTGCCGTCAAACAGCGGGCTGTTGACATTGAATGCCACATAGTAGGTTCCAAGGTTCGGGACAATGAAGAAGTCCTCGTTGTTGATCACGTTCGCGATCTCATCGTTCGGAACGGTATCGATGAACTGAAGGGAACCATCGTTGTAAGCGTTGTAGATCGCGGTGTCATCCGCGCTCAGCATGAAGTTGATGGAATCCAGGGTTACGTTCTCCGCATTCCAGTAGTTCTCGTTCTTCTCATAGGTCATGGACTCGTTGTGCTTCCATGCGGTGCAGGTCATCGGACCGGAGGTGACGAAGCCGCTCTCCAGTGCCCATGCGCCGGGGTTCTCTCCATCCGGATCTGCCTCAGTGACAGCCTGCTCCGGTACCGGGAAGAATGCCGGGAATGCACACAGATCAAGGAAGTACGCGCACGGCTGGGTCAGGTGGCAGGTGAAGGTAAGTCCGTCATCAGAAGCCTCGATGCCCAGAGTTCCGTCATCGTTTCTCTCAAGGTTCATGGAATCGCACAGATAGCTGTAGTCAGCAGCGGTATTCGGATCCGCAAGACGGTTCCAGGAATACACGATATCCTCAGCATCCAGCGGCTCGCCGTCCGACCACTTCAGGCCTTCTCTGATCTTGAAGGTATAGGTCAGGCCGTCCTCGGAAACCTCCGGCATCTCCGCTGCCAGCTCCGGAATCAGCTGTCCCTCTTCATCATACGCAAACAGTCCGGAGAACGCCAGGATCGCCAGGCATGCGCCGTCCACGGAGCTGTTCAGCGCCGGATCAAGGTGATCAGGCTCGGAAGCAAGGTTTGCGTTCAGGGTATTGTCCGGTGTATTCATATATGCGAAATACTTGAAGCCGAACAGATTCGAGTACAGTCCGGTACATTCCGTATTCATCATGTAGATGTCATTGTAGAAGTAGATCGGGATGACAGCCCATGTGTCCATCAGCTCGTCTTCCGCTTCATGCATCAGCGCCTCACGCTTTGCCAGATCAGTCTCCTGATAGATCTCAGCGATCTTCTCATTATAGTCATCCCAATCCGGGGCTGCCTCAGAGCTCTTTGATGCAGGTGCAGCTGCTTCGGTCTCGTCCGCCATCGCGTACATTCCGAAGGAAGACAGCACCATTGCACTGGCAAGCAGTACAGATACCAAACGTTTCTTCATTATTCAGTTCCTCCTCCTTATAGATGTGATTAAAAACATGTTGATTATACAACATTCCTCTGCAAAAAAGAAGTATAGAATTCACTTCAATTGCATCAGATGATGTTACTTGTTCCAGCAGGCTACCAGATGGCCGTTTCCTCTGTCCGTGAGCTTCGGCATCTCTGCGGAGCACTGCTCAGTCGCGTACTTGCATCTCGTCCGGAACGGGCATCCGCTCGGCATATGAAGCGGACTCGGCACATCTCCCTCCAGAATGATTCTCTTGCTGGACTTTGCCACCTTCGGATCCGGATAGGGGACCGCGCTCAGCAAGGATGTGGTATAGGGGTGAATCGGATGTGCGTTCAGTTCATCCGCATCCGCAGTCTCCACCATCTTGCCCAGATACATGACTGCAATTCTCTTCGAGATATGATGCACCACCAGAAGGTCATGTGCGATAAACAGATATGCGACGCCAAGTTTCTTCTGCAGGTCCTCAAACATATTGATAACCTGCGCCTGAATCGACACATCGAGCGCAGATACCGCTTCATCACAGACGATAAAACGAGGATTGGTTGCCAGCGCTCTGGCGATACCGATTCTCTGTCTCTGTCCGCCGGAAAACTCATGTGCGTAACGTGTCGCATGCTCCGCATTCAGGCCGACCAGCTCCATCAGATGCAGAATCTTCTCTCTTCTGTCCGAGCGGCTGGTGTACAGCTTATGGACATCCAGCGGTTCTCCGATGATGTCCTCAACCGTCATACGCGGATTCAGAGAAGAATACGGATCCTGAAACACCATCTGCATATCCTTGCGCAGGGTTCCGATCGACTTTTCATCTACCCTCTTCCCGTCAAAGAACACATCGCCGTCCGTCGGCTTATACAGACGAATCAATGCTCTGCCGACAGTGGTCTTTCCGCATCCGGATTCTCCGACCAGTCCGAGCGTCTCACCCGGCTTAATGGAGAAGGAAACGCCGTCAACCGCTTTAAGGGGTGTGGTAGAAAACATTCCCGTCTTGATCGGGAAATACATCTTCAGATCATTTACCTCAACCAGGTTTTCCGGGTTTGGCTTGTAATTTTTATCCATTCTCTCTGTCCTCCCCTTATGTCCCGGCTTCGGCAACGGCTTCTGCCTGCATCCCGCCTGACGATATCTGGGCCTGGATCACCTTCCAGCAGGCTGCACGGTGACCGTCCGGGGTTTCCACCTCCGGAGGCTGTTCTTCCAGACAGATCTTCATGGCCTCATCGCAGCGGGGACAGAACGCGCAGCCCTTCGGCATATTCAGAAGATTGATCGGCGTACCGGAGATCGGCTCCAGCCGTTTCCCCATCGTGTCAACATTCGGGATCGAGCGCAGGAGTCCTTTCGTATACTCATGGCTGGGACGATAGAAAATATCCTCGGCAGTCCCTCTCTCACAGACGCGTCCGCCATACATGACAATAATCTCGTCCGCCATCTGTGCAATCACTCCAAGGTCATGCGTCACCATGATAATCGCCATGCCCAGTTTCTTCTGAAGATCCTGCATCAGCTCCAGAATCTGCGCCTGAATCGTCACGTCCAGAGCCGTCGTCGGCTCATCCGCGATCAGAATGTCAGGTTCGCAGGCAAGGGCCATGGCAATCATGACTCTCTGTCTCATACCGCCCGAGAATTCGAACGGATACTGGTGGATCCTCTTTTCCGGCTCATTGACACCGACGAGCTCCAGCATCTCAATTGCACGCTTCTCCGCTTCTTTTCCTTTGCGGTTTGTGTGAAGCTTGATCGCTTCTTTGAGCTGGAATCCGATGGTAAAGACCGGATTCAGGCTTGTCATCGGATCCTGGAAAATAATCGAGCAGCATTTGCCGCGGAAATCGCGCATCCTGCTTTCCGGCCACTTCGTAATGTCTTCTCCCTTGTAGAGAATCTGTCCGGACTTGATGGATCCGTTCTTCTCCAGAATCTGCATGATCGAATAGGCGCTGACAGACTTGCCGGATCCCGATTCCCCGACAATGCCCAGAATCTTTCCCTCCGTCAGGTTAAAGGTAACACCGTTGACCGCCTGCACCTCTCCTTTATCGGTTGTGAAAGAGGTATGGAGGTCGATTACCGACAGAATGTTTTTCTCTTCAGCCATCTCTCTTACCTCCTTAACTTCGGATCAAATGCGTCTCTGAGACCGTCGCCCAGCAGATTGAACGCCAGAGTGATCAGACCGATCATGAGCGCCGGGAACACCAGCTTATAGGTGTAGGTCGTGATGCCGCTTCTGGCCGCACTCGCGAGAGAACCAAGGGACGGCATGGGGGCCTTCACACCCAGCGAAATGAAGCTCAGGAAGGACTCTGTGAAGATTGCGGACGGAATCTGCAATGCAGCTGAAATGATGATCACGCTGATGCAGTTCGGAAGAATGTGTCTGCGGATGATCCGGCTGCTTTTCGCACCGCTGACCTTTGCCGCCAGGACATATTCATTTTGCTTGATGGTAAGAATCTGTCCGCGGACCAGTCTGGCCATGCCAACCCAGTACAGAAGCCCGAAGACAATGAACAGAGAGATCATGTTCGTGCCAAGCCGTGCCAGGATCCCGTTTCCGTCGAATTTCAGGACTTCGTTCAGAACAACGGAAAGCAGGATGATCATCAGAAGATCCGGCAGCGAGTATATGACATCAACAAACCGCATCATAATCAGGTCGACTTTCCCTCCGAAATACCCGGATATGGAACCATAGAGAACGCCGATCACCAGAACGATCGCGCTCGCGAAAACACCGACCAGCAGAGAGATCCTTGTACCGTAAGCAACACGGACAAAGTAATCACGGCCCAGTTCGTCGGTTCCCATGATATGGGGGAAAACCTTGCCGCCTTCATCGATATACTGCTGTTCCAGCTTGGAATACGTGAATGGCGCCATGTTGGTCGCACTCTTGTCCCTCTTCCCGTTTACCGTGATGATATCGGAATAGCTGTAGGGTACGATCACGGGAACAAGCGTGATCATAAGGATAATTGCAATCAGTACGACGATACTGAACATAGCCAGCGGATTCTTTCTCAGCTTCCGCATGCCATCCCGGAAGAAGGATGTGGATTCGCTCATCACATCGGCCTGCTTCTTTTCCTCATCGGTTGCCTTTTCAAACTTTTGAAGATCGATCTGCAGAGAGAGCGGATTCTTCTTTGGCATCTTGTTGACATCTGCTGCTTCTTTTGCCATTTTGCTCCCCTCCTTAATCCAGGTTGATGCGCGGATCGATCAGTTTATACACGATGTCCGTCAACAGGTTCATCGTGACCATAAAGACAGCAAGGAAGATCGTGACCCCCATGATCATCGGGTAATCACGGTTTGTGATGCTCTGGACAAACTCGGCGCCCAGTCCGCCGATCGTGAAGATCTGCTCGACGACCAGAGAGCCGGTCAGTACGCCTGCGATCATCGGTCCCAGGTAAGTGACCACCGGAATCAATGCGTTCCGCAGCGTATGAACGAACAAAACCTTCCACTGCGCGACACCTTTGGCGCGGGCTGTGCGGACATAGTCCTGTCCCATGACGTCCAGCATGGAAGTCTTGGTCAGCCTCGTGATATAGGCAGCAGGATACATGGCCAGCGCAATCACGGGAAGCACCAGATTCTGATTGGTCGGGCTCCAGGCACGCACCCAGCCCAGCTTCACGGAGAAAATGACCAGAAGAAAGGATCCCAGAACAAAGCTTGGAAGCGATGTAAACAGCGTTGACAGGAATATAATGACCCGGTCAGGCCACCGGTTTCTCTGCAGTGCCGCGATGCTTCCGAACACCACGCCGAGAAAGACAGCCAAAAGAACTGCCATGATACCCAGCTTTGCCGAAACCGAGAACTTGGAGCCGATCGTCTCAGAGATTTCACGGCCTGTCTTCGCGCTGATCCCGAAGTCTCCATGAAGAAGATTCTTCATGTAGATCACAAACTGCTCCCCCACCGGCTTATCGAGATTGAAACGTTTTTCCAAAGCTGCCTGTACTTCCGGTGACTTCGCCTTCTCTCCCGCGAACGGTCCGCCCGGTATTGCATTCATCGTAAAGAAGGTGATGAAGCATACGATAAAGATCGTCACAATTGCGAGAAGGACTCTTTTGAATATGTATTTACCCATGTGATGCTCCTTCTGGCTGCAGATTAATACTCAGTTTGTAATTATATCTATTTCACTTTCGTGCGTCAATGTTTTAACTTAGTCAAGGTTCCCCCTGTGAGGATGCTCCTTTGTATACAGCGTCAACGGGGTATCCCCACTGAGGTGCAGCCTCATCGATCATCATCTCTGATCGAGGATGCGTCAAAGAAGGATGTGAAATATACCGGAGCATTGATCAGCGTATATCCGTCAACAAATCTTCTTGTCATCCTCATATACAGATCTCCCATCTCACGGAAGTCCGTATCGCCCCACAGTCCGCACAAATAGTGGAATCCATGATCCAGCAGGTAATTCAGCTTTTCTCCGGGATATTCCACCTCCGCTCCATACGGATAGAACAGGATGTCAGCAGGACCTGTCAGGGATCCGACATATTTCAGCCAGTTATCGATTTCCGCGGAAAATGACTCAAGGCTCATGTCATTCATATAATTGTGGGACCAGCCGGCGCATGCAATGCTCCATCCCTCCGCTCTCAAAGCTGAGGCGATTGCGGAAACCGTATCATCCTGATTGGCAGCAGACCCTCCTGCGCTCTGGATGGAAGCATCCTGTCCTTGTACTGCGCCTTCTTCCGCTGAGCCTTCCTCCGCCGCGGAAGAAATCCGATACCCGAAAACTCCTTCACTTCCCGAGACCGACACGATTCCCCGTGCGCCACGGAAGGAAAAGTCCGGATGTTTCTCAATGAAGCTGTCCAGAATGGGGATAAAATCATAATCTCCCGCTACGTCATGTCCTTCGCTGTCCGTGTACTGTGCCTTGACCTTGCCGTCCTGATCCAGGACCAGCTTTGTCGCAATCCCGTCGCCATTTCTGACATTGCTGTAATTCACGTTATCCTGTGAGAGGATAATCGGACGTTTTCCTTCCGGAAGTTTCAGCTTCTGCTCCTCCATGGAAGAGGTTCCCCGCTCATCGGTCACCATCTCGGCGATGGTATGAATGTCGATCAGAATGTAGCCGCTGTCATACAGGCTCTGCAGGATCGCGCTGAACTCATCGCAGGTCACCATCGTTGTATTGTAATCAGACGCCCTGTCGTCCCCGTCAAATGCCATCGTGGTATCGTAGATCAGCGTCGGGAAACACAGGTGCGGGATATCGCCGTCCACCCAGTTCACCAGGTTGGAGTCGCCTTTCTCATAGCGCTCTCTGGCGTCGCTTACGCGCTGGTCTCTGGCCAGCGCAAGCGGGATCTGATTGAGCACAGAGATTGCCTCCTCAAAGTTATACCCCTGTGCCAGTGCTTCCGCCTGGGAGAGATACTCCTGAAGGGTTGCTTCCTCCGATTCCGATTCCTCCAACAGCTTTCTTTTTTCTGCCATCTTCGGAGTCTCTACCGGCTCGTTGTTCTCATACATGCCATCTGTGCCGATTGCCTCTGCAATCTGGTAATTCATCTGGCTGCGGGTGCAGCCGCTCATCATCACTGCACCGCTCAAAGCCACCGCCAGCACTGCCGCGAAAGTTCTTTTCTTCATGGAACTGTTCTCCTGTCCTGTCTGGATCCGTACCGTGCGTTTGTGTTCCGTATGCTCCGGATTTCAAGAGCGCCTACGGCGTTCCTGCGCGCCGCTTACAGTGCGATCTCTCCTTCAAATACTGTTACCGCAGGACCGGTCATAAACACCGTACCCTTCTCTTCCTCCCACTCGATCTGCAGGTCTCCGCCTCTCAGATGCACGGTGACAGAGGATTGTGTCAATCCGTTCAGGATACAGGAAACCGCAACCGCGCAGGCCCCGGTTCCGCAAGCCCATGTTTCTCCGCTCCCCCGTTCCCAGACGCGCATGCTGATATTCCTGCGGTCCGTCACATGAATGAATTCTGTGTTGATGCCTTCCGGAAACAGCGGATTATGCTCAAACAATGGTCCGATCCCGCTCACATCGTACCCTGCAACATCCGATACCTGAACAACACAATGCGGATTCCCCATCGAAACACAGGTGCCCTTCATGGAAAGTGACTCCTTCAGAGGGATCTCTGTCTCCAGAATAATATCCCCGTACGGTTCCAGATGCGTGGTATGAATTCCGCCAAAGGCATTCACATCCACCGGAATCTGCTCAGGCTGCAGGATCGGGGCTCCCATATCCACCCGCACGAGATTCACCTTACCATTCTCCTTGAACAGCTTCAGGTGTTTGATCCCGGCAAGCGTTTCAACAGTGATCTCATCCTTCTGTGTCATATGATGATCGCTGACATATTTCCCGACACAGCGAATGCCGTTTCCGCACATTTTGCCGCGGGAGCCATCCGCGTTATACATCTCCATCTCAAAGTCCGCCACATCAGAAGGATTGATCAGGATCAGTCCGTCCGATCCGATTCCGAAGTGACGATCCGATACGAATCTGGCCACGCCGGCCGGATCCGCCAGCTTCTCGCGCGCTCCGTCCACATACACGTAGTCGTTCCCGATTCCATGCATCTTTGTAAATCTCATTGGACTCTCCCCTCTCATAGGAATCTCTTGCCTTGTTCCCTTGCCCGGAACAGGATGCGGTCGGTCCGGCTGTCCAGATCCACGGATTCAGGACTTACCGGATCCGAAACATATGCCTGCATGGCGCCTTCCATCTTCAGCCCCGCCTCGGTAAGCATCTCTTCCACTTCCCTCACCCGGTAGGCCCGTTCCCGATGCGTTTCCAGAAAGCGCTCATACAGTCCGTTCTCCCTGCGCAGAAACAGCGTAAGGTCATATTCATTCAACCTTGCTTCCGGATCGTAACTATTCTCCCAGATAAAGCTGCACTTATCTCTGGACTCCGCAAAGGTGTTGTCCGCGCACAGGCTTTCATAATAGCGGCAGCTGTTCATGTCGAACAGGAACAATCCATCCGGATCCAGGTAGTTATTCACCAGCCGGAATACCTGAACAAGGTCCTCCCGGTCCGTGATATAGTTCAGGCTGTCACACGTGGAAATGACGCAGCGCACGGTTCCGTACAGTTCAAACTCCCGCATGTCCTGCATCAGGTACAGAATATCACAGCTGCCCTTTCGCTCCTGCGCAATCTGGAGCATATCCGCGGAGGAGTCCACACCAATCATATCATACCCGGCCATGGCCAGTCGTTTCGTGATCTGTCCGGTTCCGCATCCCAGGTCAAGCACCAGTCCGTCCCGGATTCCGGATTCCTGCATGGTGCGGATCAGATACCGTGCCCAGTCATCATATGGAACCTCATCCATAAATGTGTCATATACGCGTGCGAAGGTTTCGTACATTTTCTTTTCCCCTCAGACGGCCAATCCCGCTGCCGGCCTGTGCCGTCGGAAAGCTGTCTCATCCTACGACATTTGCCAGAAATGCATAGGAGAATACAGTCATGATGACCGTCGCCATCAGTACACCCAGAAGGATCGGTACGATCGCTTTCTTCCAGTCCATATCAAGAATTGTCGCAATCAAGGACCCTGTCCATGCGCCGGTGCCCGGCAGAGGAATCCCGACAAACAGCAAGAGTCCCCAGAACTCTCCGTACTTCATTCCAACACTCTTCTTCTGGCCTCTTCTCTCAATCCATTCTGCAATGCCGTGCAGGGGTGTTTTCTTCATCCACCCAAGTACTTTCTTGAGAAGAATGAGAATGAACGGTACCGGAAGCACATTTCCGATGATGCAGATCGGAACCGCCACCCAGAGCTTGACGCCCAGAAGCGCAGCCACGATCAGGCCGCCTCTGCACTCCAGGATCGGAAACAGGGACACAATAAAAACCACCAGCTCCGCCGGCATGAATTGTCCGAGGTTTGACGCAAACCATGTAGCAAGTGTATTCGTCATGGGTTTTTAACTCCTCAGCAGATCGTTTTCTTCAGGAACGCAATCAGCGCATTCATCTGGGCATCCGTGCCGATGGTGATGCGCAGGTAATTGTCGATCCTGGGCTTGTCAAAGTAACGCACAAGAATCTTTTCCTGCCGCAGCTGGCGGAACAGGTCAGCAGCCTTGTATTCCGGATGCGTCACGAACAGGAAGTTCGCGCCGGAATCCGGAAAGCGGAATCCGAGTTCGGAAAGCTCGCTTTTCACCCGCTCCCGTGTGGCAATGATCTTTGCCGTACAGGTCCGGTAGTAGTCCATGTCTGAAAATGCCGCGCAGCCTGCGGCAATTGCTGCCTGACTCATGGTATAGGAATTAAAGGAATACTTCACATCATTCAGATACCGGATCATCCTGGAAGACCCGACTGCCCAGCCGATCCGCATTCCGGCCAGCGACATGGACTTGGAGCTGGTCTGCACCACCAGAAGGTTGTCGAATTCATCAATCAGATTCAGCGCGCTTGATGCCGGAACATTGCATCCGGACTTCAGTTCCTCTTCCGTTCCGGAAAAATCAATATAGGCTTCATCCACGATAACCGCGACGTCGCGGTTATGCTCCAGGATCCGATGCACTTCATCAAGCCCTTTCAACACCCCGGTCGGCGCATTGGGATTCGGGAATATGATCCCGCCGTTTTCCCTGTAGTAGTCCCGGTTCACGATCCGGAAGTTTTCGTCAAGCGGCTGTGTCTCATAGGGAATCCGGAACAGCTGTGCCCACACATCATAAAATGAGTAGGTGATATCCGGAAACAGAATCGGCCTTCCGGAAGCGAAAAAGGTCAGAAAGCTCATCGCAAGCACATCATCCGACCCCACGCCGACAAACACCCGGTCAGGTGATACTCCGCAATGCTTCGCGACTGCTTCCGTCAGAAGCGCGGAAGCCGGATCCGGATACCTGCGCAATGTCTCCGCCTCCAGATTGCGGAGTGCCTCCAGCACCCTTTCGGAAGGCGGATATGGATTCTCATTGGTATTGAGTTTGATCAGATCCCGAATCTTCGGCTGCTCGCCAGGCGTGTAAGGGATCACTCTTCTTACGTTATTTTCCCACTTTGGCATCGTGTTCCTTCTGCCTTTCTGTATACTGTTTCGAGAGCGCCATCGGCTCTTCTTCGCTTACCCTTCACCGGAGCCAGCCAGTTTTGCTGCCTGATCCGCGGCAATCAGGGGATCAATCAGCTCATCCAGATCGCCGTTCATGATCTGGTCAATCTTGTACAGCGTCAATTTGATCCGGTGATCGGTCACCCTGCCCTGCGGGAAGTTATAAGTGCGGATCTTCTCGCTCCTGTCTCCGGATCCGATCTGGCTTCTTCTTTCCTGTGCCTCGGCATCATGCCGTTCCATCAGTTCTTTCTGATACAGGATCGAGCGCAGAATCTTTATGGCCTTGTCCTTATTCTTCAGCTGACTCTTCTCATCCTGACAGCTTACCACAATCCCCGTAGGCTCATGAACCAGACGGACCGCGGAATCCGTCGTGTTGACACACTGGCCCCCGTTCCCGGACGCGCGGAATACATCAAAATGACATTCATTCAGATCCAGATGAAAATCAATCTCCTCCGCCTGCGGCATGATTGCCACGGTGCAGGCAGAAGTATGAATCCGTCCGCCGCTCTCTGTCTCAGGCACCCTCTGCACCCGGTGCACGCCTGACTCATATTTCAATCTGGAATATGCGCCCTTCCCATTGACCAGGAAAACACATTCCTTGAATCCGCCGATTCCGTTTTCGCTGACACTGGTCAGTTCTACTTTCCATCCATGTGTCTCTGCATAGCGCAGATACATCCGGTATACCTGAGAGACAAACAGGGCAGCCTCATCTCCTCCTACACCGGCACGGATCTCAACAACTACATTTTTCTCATCGTTCGGATCTTTGGGAAGCAGCATGATTCTCAATTCCTGCTCCAGCTCCTCCATCCGATCCTTTGCCCCGGACAGCTCCTCCTTAAGCAGAGATCGCATATCCTCGTCCTTCTCCCCGGAAAGCATCTCCTGACAATCCTGAATCGTTTCCTGCACTTTTTGCCAGGAATTGTACGCCTGCGCTACCGGAAGAAGACCGGCCTGTTCTTTCATCAGTGACTGGAGCCGCGCCGGATCCTTCGCGGTGTCCGCGTCCGAGAGCAATCTGACGATTTCCTCCAGTCTTTCCTTTACTTCTTTCAGCTGTTCAAACACTCAGTCACTCCTTCGGCCGCATACAACGCGATCCAGTCCTGCAAGATCCTTCAACACCCTGACCTGCTCGTATCGATCTTCGTCGAACATCGATCTGACAGCATCCGCCTGATCATATCCGATCTCCATCAGCAGCCATCCTTTTGGGTTCAGATGTACGGCTGCATCTTTCAGAATGCGCCGGTAAAAATCAAGTCCGTCCATACCTCCATCCAACGCCATCCGCGGTTCATGATCCTTCACTTCTTCCATCAAAGTATCAATCTTACCGGCTGCGATATAGGGCGGATTTGATACGATCATATCATAGGTTCCGCAGACCGCGTCAAAAAGATCCCCCTGCAGAAGCTCCAGGCGGTCTGTGACACCGTGCAGCTTCGCGTTTTCCGACGCAATCCTCAGCGCAGCCGCTGACAGATCACACCCGCATCCGGTCAGATCCTTTCCGAGACACAGAAGGCTGACGGCGATGCAGCCTGATCCGGTGCACAGATCCAGGAACCGGCCGCCTTCCTTCATCTTCTTCAGAGCTTCCTCCACCAGCAGTTCTGTTTCCGGCCGGGGACACAGCACATCCTCTGTTACGATAAACTTAAGACCGCAGAAGTACTGCTCTCCCGTGATCTGCTGAAGCGGTATCCTGCCGGCGCGAAGCAGAACCTTCTCCAGGTACAGGTCCGCATCCGGCAATTCCTCCCCGGCACAGGCATAATATCTTGCGCGGTCAATTCCGCAGACAGACTGAAGCAGTAGCAGAGCGTCGATCTCATAGTCCGGCACCTGATGCTCTTCCAGACATTTCTTCGCTTTCTGTACTGCTTCCCGAATGGTCATAGATTCTGATTCTGTGATGATTCCGCATCTGTCGTTCCGTCTGCCGGATCATCCTCTCTCCGGATTGTATACAGGTCATCGCTTTCATGAGGCTCATCTGCTTCCGTCAGCACATATCCTGCGTCAAAGTTTTCATTGAGATATTTCTTCCAGTTAAATACCGCTTCCACCGATGCGATCCCGACTTTGATCTGCTCATCATCGGGCTCTTTGGTCGTCAGCTTCTGCAGAAGCAGCCCGGGCTTGCTGAGTATGTTGACACACTTGTTGTCATACCTGCCGGCAAGGCGGATAAATTCAAACGATACGCCCGCAATCACAGGAATGAGCAGTACACGGATCACAATCCGCATCACCGGATCGGATGTCCGGATGAAGAAGAAAAAGATCACGCTGACCACCATGACAATCAGCAGAAAGCTTGTGCCGCAGCGTTTGTGCTGCCGGGAGCTTTTCCTGACATTTTCCACATTCAGTTCCAGGCCGTGTTCGATACAGTTGATGCACTTGTGTTCTGCGCCGTGATACATGAAGGTTCTCTGAATATCCTTCATGCGTGAAATCAGCAGGAGATATCCAAAGAAGATCAGCATTCTCAGAATCGCTTCACTCACGGAAATCAAGGATTCCGAGCTGGTAACCGTCCGAAGCGCTCTGGAAAGGAAGTACGGAAGCATCATGAACAGTGCGATGGACACCGCCAGCGAGAAGATCAGCGTAAGCGTGAGCAGCAGGGAATTATCGGAATCTGAAGACTTCCCGTTTCCGGATGCCTCCCTCTCCTTCAGTTTTTTCCGCTCCTCATCCGCTTTTTTCTGCGCCGCTTCCAAAAGACGGTCTGCCTGCTCGCTCTTTCCGGCAGCGCGCAGCTTTGCCGCTTTCTTTTCCGCCTTCTTCTTCTCGTCTGAGAGCCGCTCCTCCAGTTCTTTTTCCGATTCTTCCGCAAAGAGATCTGCGCTGAACATCAGTGTCTTCATTCCAAGGTATAAAGAATCAATGAAGCTGCACACGCCTCGCAGAATCGGAATCCTTCCCACAGACTTAAAAGGGATCACTCCCTTGTAAATCCCGGTTTTCACTGTAATCTGTTTATCGGCGGTGCGTACTGCAACAGCCCACTTCTCGGAATTGCGCATCATGACGCCTTCCATGACAGCCTGACCGCCAATGTTTGAATACTTCATATCGCTTTTATCTCTCTCATCTATAAACCTATGTTTATATCTGACTCTGTATGTGAGCGTCTAAGGAGCAAGCTCCCAGGTCGCTCATCATGATGCCGATCCCGTAATCGAAACTGCTTCGTCCTTCGGACTCGCACTTTCGAACGGTATCTGGCTATCTTCTGATTAAGAAGAAAAGAGGGCTGAGGCTCTCAGCCTCAACCCTCCTTGCCTTATCCTGATCAGTTCTGGCCAAGACCGTACTTCCTGTTGAACTTATCAATACGGCCGCGTACCTGTGCTGCCTTCTGCTGTCCGGTATAGAATGAATGGCACGCAGAGCAGATCTCAACATGGATCTCCGGCTTTGTGGAGCCAGTCGTAAAGGTATTCCCGCAGTTGCAGGTAACCTTTGCCTGATAATACTTCGGATGGATTCCTTCTCTCATCGTAATCACCTCTCTTGATCGTATGTGAACTGCTTACATCCTCCGCCCTATGCGAAGGAGTCACTTCCCGGCCTGTCCGGGCAACCCCCGCAAGTCCATGCGGTTTTCCGTGTTCCGATCCCGCCAGCTTAAGCGGAATTGCATACAGCTTTCGGACACAGCAAAGGGATTATATCACGGTGCATTTTATGATGCAAGAAGAAATCATGGATTCAGACGATCTCCAATACCTTGTAATCCTGATCTTCTACCGCCTTTTTCAGGATCTCATCGTCTACCGGCGCACTCATTGTAACAATCGCGCTGCCTTCCTGATGCGAAACCTGCGCACCCGTAACGCCGTCAACCGCCTCCAGAACTTTTTTGACGCGCGCTTCACAGTGCTCACACATCATTCCCTCGATCTTCATTGTCTTTGTCATTTCTGTATCCTCCTCTTTCTCAGTGTTGATTGTTGCCACATCTATTTCTATTGCCTTCTTCCTGCCGGCCGGACGCTGTTTCCTGATATCAAACAGATTCAGCCGCAGCGCATTCATGACGACGCAGAAGCTTGACAGGCTCATCGCAGCAGCGCCGATCATCGGATTCAGTTTCAGGCCAAAGGGTACGTACCACGCGCCTGCAGCCACAGGGATCAGAATCGCATTGTAGAAAAATGCCCAGAACAGATTCTCATGAATGTTCCGCAGGGTCTGCCGGCTGAGGCGGATCGCCGCCGGAACATCACTCAGACGGCTGTTCATCAGGACAACGTCCGCCGAATCGATCGCAACATCCGTCCCGGCACCGATTGCAATTCCGATATCTGCTCTTGTCAGAGCCGGAGCGTCGTTGATTCCGTCACCCACCATGGCACTCTTGCCCGCCTTGCCCAGTGACCGGATCACTTCTTCCTTTCCATTCGGCAATACTCCGGCAACAACGTTGTCCACTCCGGCCTGAGCGCCGATGGCTCTCGCGGTCCGCTCATTATCGCCTGTCAGCATCACAACATGAATTCCCAGATCCCGCAGTTCCCGGATTGCCTGCGGGCTGTCCTCCTTCATCGCATCGGCGGCCGCAAGTACGCCGATCAGACTGTCGCCTGCCGCGAAAAGCAGCGGCGTCTTCCCTTCCTGTGCCAGTCTCTGTGCCGTTTCCCGCATCTGTCTGCTTACGGAAATCTGTTTTTCCACATAACGCAGGCTTCCTCCGGTCAGGCGTGTACCTGCAGGGTACCCTCCGCATGACGTCTCCAGTTCCGCCCTCACTCCGCTTCCGGGAAGTGCAGTGAAAGATACAACATCCGCGGGCGTGATGCCTTGCCTTTGCGCCTCCTGTACGACTGCTCCGGCAAGCGGATGCTCACTCATCTTCTCGACACCGGCAGCAAGCTCAAGCAGCTGCTCTGCCTTGACATTCTCATTCGGAATCACATCACTCACGCGCATCTGGCCGGTGGTAATGGTTCCTGTTTTATCCAGTGCAATGACCTGTGTGCGTCCGGTCTGCTCCAGCGCCGCAGCGGTCTTGAACAGAATTCCATTCCTGGCACCGACCCCGTTTCCGACCATAATGGCGACCGGTGTAGCCAGTCCAAGTGCGCATGGGCAGCTGATTACGAGCACGGAGATCGCCCTGGCCAGAGAAAATGACATGTCTTTTGAGACAGCCATCCAGATGAGAAAGGTAACCGCTGCGATTGCCATAACAGCCGGAACAAAAACCGCGCTGACACGGTCCGCCGCTTTGGCAACCGGTGCCTTCGTCGCGGCTGCGTCAGAGACCATCTGAATGATCTGGCTGAGCGTGGTATCGGATCCTACCCTGGTTGCCCTGCAGCGCAAAAAGCCGGATTGATTGATTGTCGCAGCACTCACCGTACTGCCAGGCTCCTTGTCCACCGGAACCGATTCTCCCGTCAGGGCAGATTCATTTACCGCAGACAATCCATCCACAACCACTCCGTCGACGGGAATATTCTCCCCCGGCCGCACTACAAAGATGTCTCCGGCCTGCACCTCCTCGATCGGCACGGTCCGCTCTTCCCCGTTACGCTCCACCACTGCGCTCTGAGGAGAAAGCTTCATGAGGCTTCTCAGGGCATTCGTTGTACGCCCCTTGCTCATGGACTCCAGCATCTTCCCGATTGTAATCAGCGCAAGAATCATTGCGGCCGATTCAAAGTACAGCTCATGCAGATAAGGATGCAGTTCCTGCGCCGATGCGCCATCTGCTGCCGCACGCGTCATAGAGAACAGCACTGCCATACTCCATGCATAGCTGACACCGCTTCCCATCGCGACCAGCGTGTCCATGTTCGGAGCCAGATGGATCAGGCCTTTGAATCCGCTGACAAAGAACTTCTGATTGATTATCATGACGATCAGTGCAAGAACCGCCTCCAGAAGAGCGATTCCGATCGGATTCCCCTCGAAAAACGGTCCGGCCGGCCAGCCCCACATCCCATGTCCCATTGAAAAGTACATGAGTACCAGGAGAAATGCAACCGAACTGATCAGCCTTTTTTTCAGTTTTGGCGTTTCATGGTCCGCAAGCGCTTCCTCTTCCATGGCAAGCTTCTGCCGCTGGCTTTGCGCCGCGCTGCTGCCCCCCTGCTTCTGTGGTTCCCTTCCACGGGGCATGGCACCGTACCCGGCGTCTTTCACTGCCTGAATGACAGCCTGCTGATCCGCGTCTCCCTCCACGCCCATGGAATTGGTCAGAAGGCTCACAGCGCACGAAGTGACACCCGGCACCTTTGAAACTGCTTTCTCTACACGCGCCTGGCAGGCCGCGCAGCTCATCCCTGTTACTGTATACTGTTCCATCACGTTCTCACTTCATCAGCTTCTGCAAAAGTGCGCAGAGTTCATCGATTGTTTCTTCCCTGCCCTCCCGGATGTCTTCCACCACACAGGAGTGTATATGCGCCGAGAGCAGCTGTCTGTTAAACCCATTCATCGCCGCGCTAACAGCAGCGGATTGTGTCAGAATCTCCGGGCAATACACCCCTTCCTCCACCATTCTGCGAATCCCGCGTACCTGTCCCTCAATCCTGCTGAGCCGGTTTACCAGGCTTTTGATCTCTTCCTCAGACCGCTCCTTATGGCGCGTTGTGCAGCAATTGTCGGAAACGTTCTCTTTCTTGTGATCCATAAGGGAAATCCCTCCGCCTTCTTCTCTCATACCCCCTGCGGGTATTTCCATCTTCGCCTACTATATACCCCTGTGGGGTATTTGTCAAATCAAAAAGCAGAGGAGCTCCGAATAAAGAAAGCTCCTCCGCCCGGAAGAAAAAAAGTATAGATCCAATCGCTACTTTTATGCTTTTGTATTCTTCCACATAATCATCAGCACAGACAGGATTCCCATAGCCAGGCAGATCATTGCCCAGGGCTGCATGTACCGGTAAACCGGTGTTATGGCAAATGCGATCGCTGCCGCAATCGCGAACAACACAAGTGAAATAATCGACCCGGAATCATCCTCCGCTTTCCGCATTCCAATCCTGACAATGCTGTCGGCCATCAGAAGGCCTGCAATCACAATCCCGATAAAGCCATTGATGTGTCCGCTCATCGTAAGCACATTCCATGCTGCTGCATAGCCGGATATCAATAAAAAATATCCCGCAATCACAATCCCCAGAATTCCTGCCCAAAGTTTTATGCTTTTCATCCCGTTCCTGCCTCCAAGATCTTCCCGACAAGCTTCTGCATGTATAAACAACTTCCTCTATTCAGATCATAGCACGGTGCCGGGAAAAACACAATACCTGAATCACACTCCGAGGCCGTTTCCCTGACCAAAGGTTGCAAGTCCCACACAGCAGACAAGCCCCGGAGGAAATCATCCTCCGGGGCCATATTCCCGCCTTTTTTCACCGTAACATACGGTCAGTGACATACGGTCAGTAACATACGGTCAGTAACATACGAATGCTGTCAAAAGCTTAGTCATTTCCAAGCATCTTATACAGTAGTGTATACAATGTCTTTCCTTCCTCAGGAGACAGCTTCACGCAGCAGCTCATCTTCTCCGGAATCGAAACCGCCTTGTCACGAAGCATTTCCCCTTCTTTGGTCAGTGTTACAATCAGGACTCTCTCGTCCTCCTTCGCCCGCTTTCTTGTGACCCAGCCCTTGGACTCCAGTTTTTTCAGCAGGGGCGTCAGGGTTCCGGAGTCGAGATACAGACATTCGCCAAGCTCCTTGACATTCATCTGTTTGCGTTCCCACAGAACCATCATGGTAATGTACTGTGTATAGGTCAGATCCAGTTCATCCAGAAATGGCTTGTATTTTTTAACGATCTCCCTGGAACATGCATATAAAGGAAAGCAAAGCTGATTGCCAAGTTTCAGTCCCGCGTACTTATCCTCCATCCGTTCTCGTTCCTTTCCGCCATGCGCGCCGAAGCAGCCGGCACATTCCTGCCAAAAGTGCAATTACATTGCGCACAATTCTTTATGATTTTATCTGAATCACTTCTGCCTGTCAACTTCTGGCATGTTTTTATTCTGCTTTTATTCTGCAATCTCTCCGGAAGCATATTCCAGCACCTTGTGGTACATTTCCGGATATCCCATCCCGGATTGCCGGCTCAGACGCATAACGCTCTCTGCCTCTGGATACACCGCGTGTTTGTTTCCGATCCTGCAGACCTTTATGTCAGCGCTCCCCCAAGGTGTTTCCACAGTCATAATCTGCCGCGGGAGAATGGTGCGGCTGCAGCTGAACTCCCGTATGCCAATCGTGGTTGTATTCTGAAAAATGATCTCTTCGAGCTGTGCCTTATTCTCTGCCACACAAATGACATTCAACACATAAGCCGGACGGTTTTTCTTCATATATGCCGGCGTATAGAAGACGTCTCTGGCGCCGGCTTCCATCAGCAGATCCATGACCGCTCCCAGGGCTTCTCCCGTACAATCGTCAATATTCGTTTCCAGTTTTATGATCTCATCTGTCTGCTCTGCTTCGCGCATGCTGTCATTCCTTTCCGGTTCGATCAGCATAGCGCGCAGAATTCCGGAGGTTGCGTATTCCCGCTTTCCCGCGCCAAGACCCGTCTTCAGAATGCGGAATTTTCCCGGAAGCGTATCTTTCACCTCCAGCGCAGCCAGAATCGCCGCACCTGTCGGGGTAATCAGTTCGCCCTTTACATACCCCAGAATTCCGAAGGGGATCTGATATGTGCTGAGAATCTGCGAGGTCGCCGGTACCGGAATCGGCAGCAGACCATGCTGGCACATAACCGTCCCTGTCCCTTCCGAAAGATCCGTGACAATTACGTCCGTAATACCCAGATTGTCGATGCACACAGCCGCAGCCGCAATATCCATAATCGAATCGACAGCGCCGACTTCATGAAAATGCACCCGCTCGATCGGTTCTCCATGTACCTTGCTCTCCGCCTCGGCAACAATATGGAAGATCTTCAGCGCCAGGTTCAAAGCATTCTCTGTCAGGCATCCTGACCGCAGAATTGTCTCAATCTGCGCCATGTTGCGGCCATGGTGGTGATGGGCATGATCATGATGTGCATGGTCATGGTGTTCGTGGTCATGATGCTCATGGTCGTGATGCTCATGGTCGTGATGCTCATGGTCGTGATGCTCGTGATCATGATGTTCGTGATCATGATGTTCGTGATCATGATGTTCGTGATCATGATGCATCTCGCCCGGGTGAAGATATGCCATATCATGATCATGATTCTCATGTTCTTCATCCAGTATCACATTAAAATCACAAGCATCCAAAGCCGACTTTTTAACACGGCTGATCACAACACGAACACCTTCCAGACGCAGACTGTCCAGCGCTTCCTGAAGTACCTCCTGATCCGCCCCAAGGTCCAGCAGGGCACCGACTGTCATATCCCCGCTTATACCGGAGGAAGCATTCAGAACCAGAACCTTTTCACTCATTTCTTCACAATCCTCTCTTTATCTGTCGTTCTGATCTTCTCTGTGAAAATGAATCAGAATCCTCTCTAAAATGTGCCCGCTGATCTGCAGATATCACTCAGACAGCACCGATCGCAATATGGCTTTGTCCTTGCTGTACAAACTTCCCGACCATGTAATACCAGACGATGACAGAAAGCATTGCCCTCCTCCTCAGGTATGATCTCCCATAACTGCATCTCCACTTTCTTCGGATCTTTTTCCGGAGACTTGGGATCTTTTTTATTCTCAACAAGCCCGATTCTGTTCGTAAGACGAATGCAGTGCGTATCTGTCACGATAGCAGGTTTCCCAAACACATCTCCCATCACAAGATTCGCGCTTTTTCTGCCGACACCCGGCAGTTTCAACAGTTCATCAAAGTCATCCGGAACTTTGCCGTTATATTCATGTACCAGTTTTCTCATACACGCGCTGATGTCTCTTGCCTTACTTCTGCCCAACCCGCAAGGGCGGACGATCTCTTCGATCTTATCAGGATCGGCCGCGGCAAGATCGTACATTGTCGGATACTTCTCATACAAAATCGGTACGATCTCATTGACGCGCGCGTCCGTGCATTGTGCAGCCAGGCGTACACTCACAAGCAGCTTCCAGGCGTCATCATAATCCAGCGTACAGTCAGCGTCCGGATAAGCCTCTGCAAGTCTTTGTATCACACGCAGGGCCAATTCTTTTTTATTCATCATGCGCACCCTCTCTTACATTGCAGATAAGATAACTATATCACTATCTCAGAACCTTAGCCATTTCTTGTGCCATCTTGCGGCATATCCGATGGTACGAAAAAGCCTCTCATCTTTTACGATGAGAGGCTTCGAGGCGTCAACCAGAATCGAACTGGTGATAGAGGTGTTGCAGACCTTTGCCTTACCGCTTGGCTATGACGCCTTATTATCTGAAATGACCCCTACGGGATTTGAACCCATGTTACCGCCGTGAAAGGGCGGTGTCTTAACCGCTTGACCAAGGGGCCTCATGGTCTAATTCCGTAAGGAATCTTCTTCCGGCTTTCGCCGAACTCCCCGAGTAGGGCTCGAACCTACAACCCTTCGGTTAACAGCCGAATGCTCTACCATTGAGCTATCGAGGATCATTTTTTCCGTACCCTGAAAACTGCATACAAAATATCATATCTCTTCTCTCTTTTCAAGACTTTAAACCAAATCCGTGAGGACAAGCCTGCGACCGATTAGTAACAGTCAGCTCCATACATTACTGCACTTCCACCTCTGTCCTATCTACCTCATTCTCTCTAAGGGGTCTTGGGATATCTCATCTTGAGGG
>Ga0256405_10004237_pt1 | contig 27347 bp, 36 predicted proteins | sample RumenRJG_02DNA_FD_189096 | JGI IMG/M metagenome (GOLD analysis project Ga0256405, IMG submission 189096) | Bovine rumen microbial communities from Lethbridge, Alberta, Canada - RJG_02 | ecosystem: Host-associated > Mammals > Digestive system > Stomach > Rumen | place: Canada: Alberta... | reverse complement strand
TCAAGCAGTTTATAACGAAATGGCACAGATTGAACATCGATTTCCTGAGATCGTCGAAAGGTTAAAAATTATAATGGATGGCATCGGTCAGGATGCCGATAAAATTGAATTGAAGTAGTATGGACATAGAAGATATCATAAAGGAAGAGGTGGCCGCTGCCGTTGAACAGGACGGCTGGGTGAAAGAGCTTGCCGAAAAGCATTGCTCCGGTAAAGGCTTGTCTATGGATGAGATTTTCAAGTTCAACATCCAATTCATCTGCAAGCACTGGCACCTGCAGCCAGCAGATGTTGACTACTTCACATATAAGAGAATATTGAATATCATACATAAACTATAGATATGCCACCAACAATCACGGAAGAGCAGAAGCTGCAACTGCAGAGCATTACCGTTTTCAACGGTATAAATGCTTTGGAGCATGTGCTGGAGCAGCCTGAGGATAACCAGTACTGGGTAGCTGCCGGAATTCTGTCATTACGCAAGAAAGGACGTCCTGTGAATCGGCTGACTATCTTCTGGGAGGCTGAAGACCTTCGGAATCCTCCAAAGAAGGACGAAAAAGAGTCACGTCGTTATCCACCATCAGAGGAACTGATGGAGAAATTGACCGAAGAGCAGCTGCAGCAGATTAAGGGGCTGACTCTCCACAACGGCATGAATGCTTGGGACTATGTGCTTTCAGCGGAAGAGGATGATCAATACTGGGCAGCCGTCGGCATCCTCGCATGCGTTGAACATGGCTACGGACTGAACAGATTGACTATTAACTGGGAAGCCCGCAACCTTCGGTACGCGAAGAGTCAGAACGACTGAAAATATATCCTTTAGGCAGTGATTCCTTGCCAGTGAAATTCGCCAAAATCGACAATCCAGAGGATGATCTGCCATTTTTTCTATTAAAAAGAATAGTTCTTTGAAATTATTATTGTATCTTTGCACCAAAATGGAAGTGCCCCGACCAGTGAAATCGCCAAATAATCACATTCACGGGCGCACAGTAACAACTCACCATAGGTGGGCTGTGCCTGTGTTGGATAAGGTGTTTGGCGATGCCTACTGGTGCATGGGTGGCAGCCCACTTCTGTATAAGTATAACGTCCTGTTTGGCTGCAGGGGCAACCAGAAATTATCGCCAAATGAAAAAGAATCTATTTTACACCGTGATGATGATGGCTGTAATGGCCGTAGTGGCAATCTCTTTTACCGCTTGTGGAGGTGGTGATGACGATCCGCTGACTGACAACGGAAAGGAAACCGCAAAGACGTACATGGAACCATGCTTAGACTGGGGCTGTGACGTTAGCCATATCAAGACGTATATGGGTAGCTCCATGAATCTTATCGATGAACAGATTAATGAGCAGATATCTGTTTTGGCATATTCGACCAGTGATAGTAAGTATGTTATAACCTATGGTCTTATGCCTAAGTTATTCCGGGTGTCCGTGTATCACTATGATAAAAGCCGTGATTATTTCCAGAAGCTCATGAGCCAATATGAGACACGATATCAGGCAAAGTTCGAAAAGTCAAATAAAGAAGAAATCGATGAGTATGGCGCGAACTGCACTATTAACGGCAAATACTGCGGCATCATTATGCAATATGAGCCAAAGACAAGTTCAATCTTCGTATTGTTCGGTCTGGCTGATTAACTCTAATAGTGCATCTGAGTGAACATAATGCCCTGCCGGTTCCTGCCGACAGGGTGTTTTTTTTGTCTGATTTACAGTCCATGTTTCTTTTCAAAGGCGGCTTGTTCTTCATCACTGAGCATTTCCATGCCTTCAGGATCCGTCTGCTGCAGATGCTTATATACTGCTGTGTCATCGTAGGGATATATGTCCCATTCCTGCAGGGCTTCGTCAGGATTGCAGCCGTGCTTTATGGCCTCAGTCACTTCACTCTCCAGACCGAAGTCTTTCGCAATGGCCAGTGCTTCGTCTCTCGTGAATCTTGATGGCTCTTGGTGGTGACGGTACCACCATCGCCAGAATAATGTGATTAACCTTTTCATGGGTTCTTCATTTTGACAATCATTGTTTCCGGATCTGGATCCTTGGCACAGGCCTCGAAATATTCTGTACTCAGCGGTTTCAGTCCAGCTTTGATACGCCATCCGTCTATCTCCTTGATGAGTTCAGCGACAATAGTAAGAAGCCCGTCCTTTTGTTCGGTGCGCATCTTGATGATTTGTTGCTGAAGGTCAACAGTAGCCTTCAGGTCTTCAATCAGCTTGTCTTGAACTTTATCTTTCTCTTTGAGAGCCCTGATGATGCGCTGCTCTTCAGTCTCTTGATAACTGTTGATGCTTACTTCCATAATCAATTGTTGTTAATCTCAATACCTTCCATGCGGAGGTATTTATATACTGTATTCCTGGACCGAATGCCAGTAGTCCGCATGATGGCCGATATACTATTACCGTTGCGGTATAGTTGTGCACACATCGATGCGCGTTCCGGCTTCGGTTGCTTCGGCCTGCCGAACTTCACACCTTTTTTCTTGGCCTCTCTCCTACCCTCTTCGGTACGCTCCTTTATCAAGTCGCGTTCAAACTCAGCAAGGCTGGCGAAGATGTGAAGGGTCAGCTTTCCAGTGGTGCTTCCAGTGTCGATATTATCCCGGAGTGATACCAGGCTAATATTTCTCTTCTGAAGCTGCTCGATGATATCAAGCAGATCCTTCAGGGAACGGCCCAGACGGTCAAGTTTATAGATGACAAGGGTGTCACCTTCACGGAGGAACTGGAGGGCTGCTTGCAGTTCTGCCCTCTCCCCTACTCCGCTGACCTTCTCGGCGTAGATCTTCTCACATCCGGCATCGGTGAGCGCAGTCTGCTGCACGTCGAGGTGCTGGCCGGAGGAACTGACACGGGCATATCCTATCTTCATTATACTCCGTAATCTTTGAAATGAAAATTGACTGCATTTTCAAACATGTCTCCTATGGTGATAGCAGACTTGTCTTTTACCTTCTTAATTGGAAAACCTTCCAAATACAAGGCAGCTTTCATCCAATTGTTAGCTACATATTCATCAAGGTCTCTCTCACAGACATGCTTTAGTCCGTAAGTAGTGACGGCCTTTGCTGTCCGGTCTTCGTTACTCCACTTTTGATTTGTAACGTTAGTAGCACACCATGACCTTATTCTCTGAAGGAAGGCCTTGGCTTCCTCTTTCGACATATGGTGAAACTCTGCGATTTCACTTACTATCGGTTCCTGTATGTCCCCTAATTGGGGATTCTTGTTTGTCATCATATCACTGTATATTTAGTTCTACTTTAATGTTTCTTTGAGGATGTTCGGAATATCCATTGGGGAACTGTCACATTCTATCCCTGTGACATTGCCGGAATAGAAACGACCGCATCGACGGCAGTCATCATTGACTTCGCGATTATAGATGGGGCATATACTTCCGTAGAGTCTCATATATACTAATTATATATTCGTTATATTGTCAGGTAATAAATCTTCAGTATCAGCCCATAAAATAACATCTGAGAGCGCATACAATTTACACGGATCGGCCACGACATGGCCTTTATAGAAGAACTGATTACTGTAAGTCACAATATCCTTTGACTTTCGTTTGGTGATTACCAGGCATTGAGCCTTATCCTTTGGTTCCTCGCTGGCTGGATGCCATACGTTATTACGGTACCAGTCCACGGCGTGAACGGCACAATCGACACCATCCTTTTCGGTAAACGGCCCTACATACACATCGTCATAAAGTATGTCCTGAGCAATATGCCTCTCAGTTTCCTTTATCAAAGCCTGCTTCATCAGCTCAGTCATATTATTCCTCCTTATCCAATAATGTCGCTTCAAAGATCTTTTTTCCGTCATCGTTGGTGATGACTACCGTGTCTTCACCCTCGTGTTCCTCACACCATTTGCGAAGGTAGAACTCGAAGAGTCCAATCATTTCACCTTCCGTGATGGGACGGCGATCCATACTCATTGTCTGTGGCCCTTTCTTCGTGGGCTTCTTCTTTTTCGTAAGGTAGGCGTTCTGCCATCCTGTAACGATTACATAATCTGTTGCTGCCATAATCTTGTATATTTAAGTCCTACTTCAATATTTCGTCGTTTTTATACACTTGTGCAAGTCCTGGATCCCGCTGTTCCGGGCGCAGTCCGCACTGTTCACTCTATTCCTAACTTTTTTGCACACTCAGGGCAATAGCAGATGCGGTGGTTCTCACCGAACACCCACCCTTTGGGAATGTCCTTGTCTGGATCCTGCACTGCTGACAACTTACCGCAGTTATCACAGCCGTATTGAATCAATTCATATACTGCCATAGTCAATCCTCCTTCATTAAATTAAGTTCCTTATTGATGCCGTTGAGCCGGAAGGCCTGCTGCATTTCATGCACATACTTCACCATTGTACGGCGCAAGTCACCCCGACGCAGATCGTCAGAGTCTATCGACTCGATTTTCAAGTCGAAGAAACTGTTGTTTTTGTAACTGAGGGGAATGATTCTAACGTATGCGTTATCCCCTTCCCAGAAATAGAGGTCTCTATCCTCCCAGCCGATAACCCGACGTGGTGTAAAACCGAGTTTCTTCAGCAGCTCTTCGGTCAATATAACTGGCTCAATATCCTCTTCGCCCGACTGGCATAGAGTACCATTAGCATAGTACTGTACGTACATCGGGCCTACAGCCCATATACGCACCACCTGATTGTACTTCCTTGAATATACGAAGTCATCAATCATCAATTTTTTCAGTTCCAGTATAGTCATACTCTAATATTTTGCTATTGCTTCATACATCTGTTTTGCTTCTCTCGTTGTAATGGTGACACCGTTTGCCGCACATTTCAGGCGTTCAACTATGTCAGCCATATTGCCGATGATATAACCGATCCCTCCGCACTTTCTGCATGTTATCCTTGATGGGATGTCATGCTCCCAGGACCAACTTGCAGAGTGTCGGTAGTATCTTGGGTTATCCACCTGGCCGATGCCATTACAAACGGGACATTTCATATTTCAACCCTCTACTTTTTCTATGTCCAATATATCAAACTCCCATTCATGAGCGTCATTCTCATGGATCTTATCACAGAGGTATTCGCTCAGATTGGAGTCGGAACTAATCGTACCGTTGGTCTCCATCAACTTCTGGGCGATGTCATCGGGCAGGTCGAACTCTCCCCTTACCCAATACTTACATGATACTGATAAATCTACTTTCATATATTTCTCTTTATTGATTACTGACGGCCTGCACCATCATGTCCACCATGGGATTCTCCTCATGGCTCTTGATATTCAGGGTTTCGCCCTCCTTGGCCTCGAAGGTCACGCTGGGTGCTGCACCCGCCTCAAAAGCCTGTTCTATAAACTCGGTAGCATCCTTCTGATTCAATCCTCCGGCTACAAGACCCGCCATAATGCAGTTCATTACGTCGGTCTTGATATCATTATCTCGCAATGCCTGAAGGACTTCTTTCGCAGGCTTGATTTTGGCCGTATGATACTCAATTACCATCTGACCGCCTACCTCGTTCCAGAGGTCGAGCATTTCCATTTCGTAGGGATTTACTGTCTGTTTCTTCATTTCTTTTCGGTAAAAAGGTTTCTATATGTCTGCTTAAAGTCTTCGTCAGACATTCCGTTTAATGCAGCAATCTTATAGGCTCGGTATATACATCCAAAAAACTCTGAAAATTGAAACTCTTCATCAAATGTTTCAAATGATTCTCCCAATCCTATGTATCGAGGGAGATCCTTGTATCTTTTCAATAGGGAATCTGCTGTTTCAATATATATACCTTCCTCATCTAATTCGTCATAAGTATCTGTATTAACAGGATATCCATAATAGAGCAAAAATACATACTTACCAATATTGTTGGCTATATTTACGTTTTCATGATCTATTTCTTCACCAGTACACTTAGATGCCAGTTCTGGCGTTAATATACGGAAACAATTATCGTCACGCAGAACTTCATATTCGAAATCTTCAGTGTTCCCGTACATTGTATCAAATGTGTCCTGTAAAACATAATGAACAAAGTTCTCGGCAGATAAATCTGCTGGTGCTGGAGTCTTTGTCCAACCGTCGAACTCTAAATATTGATCTTCATCTATCTTTAAATCTTGTATATCAGACCATACTTCTGATATGGTAGTATGCCCGTCTTTAACCTCCTTCATGATTGTGTTGACTGCCACATTAAAAAGGTTCCACTCACTATCATGGAACATTTCAGATGTGGCTATAGGTATAACGTCAGCCCACCAAAAAAGATTGCTAAGACAGTTTTTCTTTCCTCCGTCATATTCATCAGGATCGTCACTATATGAGTTTAGAATATCCTTACCTTGTTCTTTCCGACTGTTCAAGACATATTCCCAGCTCATATTATACAGTTCCTCCATGATGTTGGTCATAACATCAGAACATACTACCAGTGCCGGTTTTAACTTTGGACGATGATTGTTCTTCTTTGCCATAATTTTGTATTATATAATATATAATTACTTATCACGATATGTTGAAGGAACTCTTATCGTGCCATGCTCTGATTCAAACTTGGTCAAGTACTCCTGTAGGGCTTCTTCAATGACATCACGTATCTGCCTACGATGCTCCAAACAAAGCATACGCAGCTTCCCCATCATTTCAGGTTCGAGCGTGATACTGGTACGCTCTATTCCTCCATAATAGACCTTCGGACGGCCAACAGGACGTTTTGCCTTGGGGGTTGGCGAACTTGTAGGTTCTGTTACCGTCTCTGCTTTCGGAGTTGGTTCAGCAGTCTTTATGGGCTTCTGAACAAAGTTTTCCAGTTGCTGCTTCAATTTATCTTGCTTTCCCATATTACATATTATATAATATATATTTATTTAATCTTTTCAAGAATCTCCTTAACCACCTTGGTATAATCCTGGGCACCGTTGCATGAAGGGTTGTACTCTATGAGGTTCTGGTGCACCAAAGGAGCTTCGGCAACGGTAATATTCTCCCTGATGTATGTGGGCAGCACAACATCACCGAACTCTTCCTGAAGGAATGATAATACAGCCTTATTCAAACTGCGGTTATTCCAACGGGTTATCAGGATGGCAAGCAGCTTGATCTGTGGGTTAAGCCGCTTCTGGACTTTCTCTAACGACTCCTTCAGCATGTGTAATCCTTTATAGGGATAACCCTCGGCTGTCGTAGGTATAATCAGATAGTCAGATGCGACAAGTGCTGTCTGGAGTAACATACCCAGTGTTGGAGGGCAGTCTATCAGTATGAAATCATACTCGCCAGCATAATTTGATAGAAAATCCTTTAGGCGGTATTCTCTTTCCATCATACCAGGTAATATAAGGTCGATGGTGGAGAACTCTTCCGCTGACGGAATCAGATGCAAGTTGTCGTTAATCGTGATAGGAGTGATCTTTACTCCATCCTTAAAACCATCATAGATGGATTTCTCTGGCTGAATATCAGTCAAACCCTGCGTGAGGTTAGCCTGTGCATCGAGGTCAATCAGTAGGACTTTCTTTCCCTGTTTTGCCAGTATTGCGCCAACGGTAGATGTCGTGGTAGTCTTGGCTACCCCACCCTTATGGTTGGCTACTGCGATAATCTTTGCTTGTGCCATAATTTTGTATTATATAATATATATTTATTTATCACCAAAGATTTCCGATAGTTCGTTCTCAAACTCATATTTGAGGTCGTCGAGGTCTGCAGACTGCATTTCTCTCATGTCCTCATCCGTTAAGCGATGGGTAATTTCGGTTATATCTTTATTCAGATAGAAAAGTCCCTCACCCATCGTTTTTAAGCCTCCTGCAGTCTCAGCACGATAGCCGAAATCCACCATCCAGCCGATGAACTCATGCTTACCGGACTCGAAAGCCTTAAACAACTTTTCGTTATCCTTATACAGTTGTAAGATTTTCTCCTTGGCATCAGCAGCTTTCCGTTGAGCTTTCTCCATCTCAGCCTTATATTTCTTCTGCTGTTGCTTTGAATGGGCATCCTGATAGCCATACGACGGTGCATAGATAGTCATCGAGGACTCTGCCCTCTCTGCGTCCGAAGCATATTCTTTGTACTCATTCCAGAGCTTAGCAACCTTTAGGACAAACATGATGGCTTCAGGATTACGCTGGTCATCACTGAAACAACTGTCGAGTTGGATCTGTGCAAATTCATAACTCTCCGGCTTAATCAGGCTGGACTTTACCTGTGGTTCGATTAGTTCACGAGCCTTCTCTTCGTTCGTCTTGACTGAGCATGATGCCAGCAACGCAAGACTGATAGTTGTAAATAAAATCTTTTTCATATTATATAATATTTATTTATTAAATTGCCAAATGAATGAAGTCACCTCTGAACAACGTCCAGATCTTATGTGCGTAGAACTGGTTGGCAAACTCAGGACACAGCCTTTTATCATCATCCGCAATCTTGTAAGTTAGCAACTCTTTACGGATGGCCTCTATATCGTCGGTACTGGTGTACTCGCCCTTTGTGCCGTCACTCTTCTCGTACGGTACACTGCCATACGGCTGGCTGATGGCGGTTATCACATCTTCTACCACCGTCGCCACCTGTTTCTTATAATCCTCTCGTGACATATCAGATACTCGTTTGAATTGTTATTGAAGAAATAATTGGGTCGTAGTTCTCAATATCATCGAACTCTTCCTGTTCCAGACAGCGGACACAGAAGCGTACTTCGTCTTCCGGATTACGGAAGTTATTCATCGACTGACACATTTCATCGGCAGCGGTAAAATCCTCGCCGTAGTCATCCACGAAACGCGTCTGAGGAACCTCAGAGTGCTTGTTGGGATGGGAGATTTCAAAGATACAAAAATGCTTCATAACTTCCTTAATTTTTGGCAAATATACAAATAATAATTGATACTACAAAATTATTTAATATTTATTATATAATATATAATTATTTAATTACAGAGCCGCCCAAATCTCCGCTATTACAGGGGATTCCGGCTCATGCATCTTGATAAAGTGAAGGTAGTGCATGAGGTTGGTTGTGGTGACATCCTTACCTTCCTCAATTCTCTGCAGGCCTTCAAAACGACAGTTCTGCTCCTTGGCAATGGCATAGAGGCTGTAGCGGTTACCTCGCCACTCGCGGAGGATCTTACCGATGCAGCTTGGCTCCGGTTTCCAGGGCTTCTTAACCTTGCCTGTCAGAACATCCTCGATATTAGTGTTCTTCAACATCCATTCTGCCATATCTTCTCCGTCGGCCTTAGCCTTGTCAACGGCAGCTTTCACTTTACGAATATGTTCTATGTCTGAGTGACGCTTGGAATAAGCCTCGTAGGACATCCATTCCGAGAACTGATCTTCATCTACCTGATTAAGTGGAGTCCTCCCACAAATGTTGTCAAGGACACCCTCTGCCCTGCCCGCTATAAATCCTGCAACGGACTGGAGATAGCCCAGATCCGGCTTGATGCGTTCAACGAGTGTTCCGTCAAATGCCAGATTATATATACACTTGCTGAGTGATTCAGCCGCATTAGACAGACTGGATGCCGTCTTGGCAATAGTCTGGATAGACTCATTGGATTTTGAATTGTTCTTCATAATCAATACTCTATTTTATAGTTTAATGTTTCCATTAAATTTACATCCTGTTGTTTGACGATAGCCAGCGCATTACACATGCTATCGATGGACTTCTGTTCGTAATGTTCGTAGCCTGTCTCCAGCCGTTTCTCCATGAAGTCCTTGGACTCCTGCAACTGCTGTTCTGCCTCTTTCAGCCTGCGGAGAACCACGTCTATACAAACCATATACCTTTCAGGTGTCAATGTTTTCTTTGCCATAATTGATGTACTTTAGAATTATAGTGCAAAGATACAACATTTTTTTGTAATATCACAATTTATTGTGTTAATAATACATAAAATTGTAATTATTACATTATTTTGTGGTATTTTGGTATTTCGTATTATATAATATTTAATTATTTATTTCAAATTTCTGTATTAAGTATCTCTCTCAGATACTTTGCAGGGAAGGGCAGAACTGTATAGTTCTTCATCTTCACAAAGCCCACCTGCATCATTCCCAGCAGTTTCATTACCACTTCTTCAGAAGGCTGAGCGCAGTCCGCTCTAAGAACCTGACGCATAACCGGCGAAGTGGAAATAGACTGATTTGGTGTGTCGTACTGGCCAACCACATAACAGTACACCTTCGCGGGTTTCTCTTCCTGGTCATCTTCTTCATCATATTCGAGGGATTCCCATAAATGTATGTGTCGGTAAACATCCGTACCCAGACGCTCACTGTCCTCCGCACGTCGGCCAACCTTCAGGACAACACCTGTGGCATTGGCTATGGCCTCCTTTGCCTTGGTGCAGATGGTGACTCGTTTCTTCGCTTCCGGCTTAGTGGGGTAGAGTAGGGGAATAAGTTCGCTCTTCAAAATCTGCTCTTTATTCCTTATGCCGTTTATGATCTTATCATAGACTTCTTCATGGGTGGCATTTCCATCCTGTAGTCCCTCAATGGCCTTCATGATGGCATCGGTATCAAGCAGCGCATCTTCTTTCTCTTCCATGAAACTACGCTCCATCTCCAAGATGTTGCTCATAGCCCTCACGTTGGTACGCCTGATGATATATGCACTACTGATATCGTTATCAGACCAGACAGCAAGCTCTACATTCCTGTCGAAATAGCTGCTGCCGAAGTTCTGACGGAGGAACAGTCGTACTATCGCCCTTTGGTGTTCTTCCTGGAACTCTGGGGACTTGATATTGGCAATAATGAATCTTTCTGTGGTAAATGAACCATCTGGGCTAACTGTCATTCCTACAAACAGAACTGGCCGCAGTCCGCTCTTTCTATCCTTATCCGTAGCACAAGACCTTGCGCAATAAAAGGACAGCGGACGGCGCATGTCATAGCGACTCCAGTCAACCAGACGTATGCGTCCATCGCGGAGATCTGCCTTGATGACTACTTCCTTCAGGACTGTGCGGACTGTCTCGGTGAAAGCCTTGCTTACCTCGCCCTTGGAAGTCTTAAAGGAAACTGGCACCGTCACATGTTGGCACACAATATCCTTCTCTGGAATATACGGATCTTTCATGTCCTTATTGATATCATAGAACTTCTCAGTCCTGACAATCTCAATGTTTGCATTATACAGATCCTTTGTCCCCGCCTTGAAAGGAATACCGTTATCCTTACAGAAGGATGAAAAAGCATCATGGTACGCCTTGCGGCTTTCCTCAGTCCATTGAACGATGGCCTTTTTCTTATCCTCCTGCTCCTTCTGGGAATAAACGGTACTATCAACAAGACAGATACCATTTTCGCGCAGAACGCTGGCAATACCGGCATCCCCAAGTGTCAGGTCATGTGCGCTTATCTCCTTGGTACCGATGGCAGTAAAGTCAAACTGTACATAAGGAGTCAATTCGTGGCGTACTGTCCTGAAGAACCTGGCAACACATGACATCCGTGACTTTTCCCAATAGGATAGGGTAGTGCCGTCGTATGCACGGGTGCCATGAGTGCCGTCGATGCCCTGTCTGTAATAGACTACAGTCTCAGGATCATCTTTCAGAGCCTTCCTGATAGACATACTACCAGAGTCATAAACAACCTTCTCGACATAGCGGACTGCGCCCGGCTTTGTCTTAGTGAAGGTAACCACAGACGGATACATGACCATATCCTTTTCAAGAGTAAGGTCTATCAACTCTATCTTTCTGTCCGGCTCATCATTCCAATCCCGATTGTAATAATAGCAACGACCAGTGATATTCTGGTATTCATCCTCTGGGAATACTCCATTGAGGGTAGAATTTATCAGCAGCTGAAGCAGAGCACGACACCGGTAGCCAAATAACTTGCGCAACTCCCGCATACGGCGTGAGAGCATTTTCAGAGGAATCCGTCTGACAGTACATTTCCCCTCTCCTGTCTTATTCAGGATGAATTGCAAGGTCATTTCATCCGTAGCACCCTTGCGGGTTAACACAAAGGACTGCTGACCCGTATAGTAAACAGTTGAAAGGATCCTGACCCTGATATCCCGAGTATTCAGAATATTCCTCGACGCAGGGCTGTCAAGGACTATCTGATATATATCAAAGTCCTTCTCAATGGCTTCATATTTCCACTGGCTGACCGTTATCTGGTTCAGCAGTACATTGGTATTCTTTGCTTCGCTCATAATAACAACAGTTTCTTTAAATACTGGTTGGCAATGCCGTCCTCATTTATCATCCATTGGAAAACTATTATTCGCTTCCCAAAGAAGGATTTCGGACGCTCTACCATGTCACCACCTGCCTTGATGATGTTCATTATATACATTCGCTTGCCGCCCATCGCTTCCAGTTTATCAAGGGCATGTTTCAACTCTTCCGAACCGTCGCGTAAGGTGACAGCTGAATAGTGCTTGAAGTCCACATATTCATCTGGCTTATCATCTATCACGAAGTCTGCATTCTCAAACTTCTGTGGATCTGTTATGTCGGACAGGTGCCATCCTGTTTCTGACTGTAGAATAAATCTTCCGGCTTCCTCACCGACGGTACCCTTATATATCTCCGTATAAAGGAACGGCGACATAATATAGGTTTTGGGTTCTATATGCTCTGCATAGCCCTGTGAAACCCACCATTTGCGAAGTCCAGGGTATTTCAGAATAATGTCAAGGCGCAGATTCTCTTCGCTCATGGTCAATACCAGCGGACTGCGGTCATCCTTGGACTTCGGGTATGGCCGGTGGTCTTCATCAGCATGGATAAATCCTTCTTCATCACCGAACCATACACGCTGATGGTCATAGTAGCGGTTGTTGGCGGAAAACAGATATTCACATACAGGCTGACCACCATTATCAATGTAGTTGAACTTGATAAACGGAATACTGTCGCGTTCCTCATGGGTGGCCGTCGGATATTTCTTCACCAGTTCGCGCATCTCCTGCCACCATTCCATAACACCAGTTTCCCAATATCCTTCATGCTGAGCGGCCTTCCTACGTCTGTTTACAGCCTCGGAAGTCCTGTCCGACATAGTTGCTGCACGATTCAGGATAAGCAGCTGTTGCTCAGTCGCAGTAAATGTGTTGGACTGATCAAATAACCTGGTTATCTCTTCCATCTCAGGCGATGTAAACCGTCTTTCAAGGGTGTCCTTATGAAGTCCATACAGTACGGAACTATCAATATAGATATTGATCTCCTTGCACCGCTGATTGGACCGGCCTATGCGGCCAACAGCCTGTATGACCTGACGGCTACGCTCTGACCTGATACTCTCACAAGGACGAAGTTCATTGATTGTCGGATAGCTTTCCCCAAGGTGGTTGAAAGCAGTCCTGATATTTTTTTCCTTCGTTTCAGGGGTTATCTCCCAGTTGGCATTCAGTTCCTCCGCCTGGAATATATTCATGATAAGGTCTTTCTCCGTTATCTTTTCGGTTCCGAAATTGCTGACAAGATGGGTGATATCACCCAAATAGATGCCGTCGATGTCCTTATCCCTGTAGGTATCGGCTTTCTCTTCACCCCTGGGCGTAAGCCTTACAAGGTGCTGTAAATAAGCAGACGGCGCAGGATATTGCATATTCTGGCCAACGCCGACACTGGCATAGGCTGATATGATAATAAGCCGCTCCGGCACCTTTGGAGTACCGTCGGCATTCCTATCACTCAGTCTCCAGCGAATGTTATCCATTGTTGCGTCAAAGCCTTTGGCATAGACGTAGGCAACATCTATTTTTTCTCCATCACTGAGTTTCAGACGGTGGTTGACGGCACACACAAGTTTACGGATCATCCATTTGTCAAATTTGTATCTGCCTGTCGGCTCTGTATCATCATCACTTCCGTCAGCGGCCTTACTGCCAAGGTAGATAAGGGATTGCATGTGCTTTCTTCCGGCGAAATCAAGCATTACCTTCAGAAGATTATAATAGCGCAGGACGCTATAGTTATATTCCTTCTGACTGACACGCTGTAAAGACTTCCTTACAAGTGACTCAATTCTGATGGCCTCTTTACTGGGAATGCCCCATCCTTGCAGGATCTTACAGGGTAAAGTCTTGCCGTCGCCGAGGATATTGCTTTGGTTCTGGGCTACCTTGCCATTGTCAATGACATGGGTATTGATGACTATCCTTCCGTCCCTATATGGCTCATACCTCTTTCGCAGGAAGTCATCAACCTCCTGAGCGAGTTCCGGGTATTCTTCTACCAGATCAATATAATCCTCTACGTTATCCTGACACCAGTTCAAATTATAATTGCCTGTTGCCGACGGGATGCCAGCCGTTGCAGACATACCAATAAGCAGCGCACTCTTGCTCATCTTTACAAGCATAGATTCGGCAGTGATGGGGATATCGACCATGAACACAATGGTATTGTCATCATGGTGAGGTGCATCGGCCATGCTGTAATAGGTGAATCCGTCGATATAATAATCGTAGCCCTGCCGCAGTCCGCTATTCCTACGACTGCTGGAGATATTTGATGCGTCGGCCATATCCATCAGTAATCGGGTAGGGTGGTTCGGTGTCATTTCGTTACGGCTGATTCCGTACTTATACAGATATGACCGGAAGGCATCTTCAAAGGACATCGAGGCTTCTGCTATATCCTCGGTTTCCTTGTTTCTCTGCTCAGCATAGTTACTGGCAAGCCGTTGCACGTAGTTGGCGAACTGCTTCAGGAATCCTGTCACCCAGCGGATGGTGCCGTCAAGGTAGAAATCTCCTGGCAGTTTATCTTCCTGACGGCAAAGCAGGAGTGAAACACTCCCGTCTGATGGCCTTGCGACAATTTGCATACCGCCACCGGTCTTGGTTATCGTACGGGTTGCATTATCCATGAAGATAAATGCCTGATTGGTGTCGCGCAGATCGCCATCGGTCTTATATGTATAATCGAGTTTGTAGTCATGCCGTCTTTTCTCTGCTCGCTCCATTACCTTTTCAAGGCTATAGTTGACGTCCTCCAACTTTTGATCTATCTCTTCAAAGGACGGGGAAGCCCAGATTGTCTTGGCTCCTGAATAGATATTATGGAACAGCTGAAGAAAATCAACCTGGTGTTCAGACTGCTCAGCGGCCAGGCTATCTTTGACTGTCTGCTTCGTGGAATCAAACTCGTCAATGATGACAATTTTATTTTTCAAAAACTGGTTACTCCTGAAGGCACATGCGGGACGTTCATAGACTCTTCCGTCCAGCAGCTTATTGAAACTCATAAGCAGCACCTTCCGCTTCGGTATAAGTAAATCGGGGTACAGACTGAAAAGCCAGCCGTACCCTTCCGTTTCCCCAAGATCTGCAAGGGTCATCTTACGGCTCTCATTCGCCTCGTGCCTGTAAGCCGGAAGAATCCGCTTACGGAACTCGAAATATAGTTTGGTGGCCTCCTTTGATACCTCGGCATACAACTCAGGATCTTCCTGAAGGGCAGTGGATGTTGTCATCTGTATAACTTTCTTTGTGAGCTTTTCGTACTCAGGGAGCTTACAAAGATATGGCTGGATGACTTTACTTGATGTCAATGTCTGCAGATTATCCTTCAATATCTCAGGGAGCGCATTGAGGAACAGAACTTCGTCATCATACATTTTCAGACGGCCACGGTTGGCATAGGCTTTCCGTAAGCCTTGAAGTTCATCATCTTCCCCATCTGCAGACTGCCGCCGTCCGTTCTGGAGGTTGTTCTTTCGACTGGTCACAAAAAGTATCTGACGGAAGGATCCTTTACGCTCATGGGTATTCATGTATTCTGCCCAATCCTCCGTATATTTGGCAATACACTCAAAGGTCGAATAGGTCTTACCTATCGACGTGGGCAGTTCAACAATCCCTAACCCGGTCTTGTGACTGTCGATGAATTGTCTGAATACATCCGATATCATAACTTTGAGCGCAGTCCGCTATTTTGTATTATATAATATATATTTATTTATTCCGACTTAGTTTCTTCCAAAACTTTCTCGTAACTCTTCTTCATATATTCTGGATCAAAAATACAATAGACCCACTTGCCACTTGCCGTATCACGAATTTCGTAACTGCTTATAACGTGGATTTCATCACGAAGAACGTCCAGAGCCCTCTCGATGGTCTTCATTAATCGTTTCGGCTGACGCTGCTTCCTGTAGTCTGTTGCCGCTCTATCTATGACGGCATCAAGTTTTTCCCGATACAAAAGAGCGGCATTTCTTCTTCGCCTAACCTCATTGAAATAGACTTCCTTCGGAACGGTCTGGCCTTTATTCTTCAACTCTGTCTTATACTCCTGTTCTGCCGTTTTGTAGCGGAGCAGATGACTTCCAAAGTTCGTGATAAGGGTTTCATGGAGGACATCGAAGATGTCTGATTCTGCACCACTTCCCTTTTTCCCGGATATTTCAAAATATCGTGGGTTGAGCATGGAGAATTTCTTATTGATGTTCCAAAAGAAAATATTTCCGAAATGCAAATTCACTTTATGATAGATGATCTTATTATCATCATCATCGGATGCTGTCATATCTTCCACCTTCACAGATTCGAGTATCTTTATCAAAGCACCTTCAAAAGTGATGTATTTCTTTTCGTTGTTATCAAACAATTCAATAATCTGCTTCTTTCCATCAAGCGAATTAAGGGTTTTCGTTACCTCACGAAGCTGAGTAGGGTGGGTACGTTGATAAAGGATGCTTGCAATCTCCCTTATATCAACAGGAAGGGTTATGGAATCAGGAAATTCACCCTTTTCAAGTTTGGCTACAAAATCCTTGTATTTTCTGCCGTTCTGGTATTTTGAAATATAACAAGCAAGGGCAAGGATGAGTTTCCTTTCCTTTTGCGTTACAACGATCTTTGATCCCTTACTATTCGTAAGTGATGCCTGACCTGTAATATTGTTTCCCTGTACCAGTTCACTCTCGGCGCTATCGAAAGGTATTTCAAGTTGCCGAGGTACAGAACCCAGATTATAAGGTAATGCCGATGCAATACGTCCCGTACTTCCATCAAGGCCCGAAACCTTAATAAAATCAGAAAGCAATGAAGTCTGGACGGGCTTTAAAGCTGTCTCTTTACTGTTTTTGTCCTTCGTCATAACCGTGAGTCCTTATTTAGTGTTTCTATTATATTTTTCGTAACCATATCTTCAACGTCTCGGAAAATAGGAATAATGTCATAATCTGGATAGGATGCCTTTTTACTATCATCATCCATCAGAAACACACCCTTATCTTCCATGTCCTTTGAATATCTTAAGGTATATTCCTCTGGAATGCCATCAACTTCCAGCTCTTCTTTGGGATTGCTGAGAAGTATTATCATATCCGTAGGAGCACATTCAAGATGGTCACTGTCTAAAAGCCAGTTCCTTAATGCCTTAATGTAGGTTTTATATACAGAACCTTTCGAACATACATCCTCACATCTTGATTTCCATTCTGAGAGAAAATCTGCGGATCCAGTTATATTGATACCGCTTTTACTTAGCTTTATACCCGTACCGGCATATTCGTCTATTCTTACTGTCTTACATCGGTTATATTTCGTAATTATGTCTTCAAATCCATTTCTGTCTTTCTTTGACAACTTACCAACAATATTCTCCAACAGTTGTTGAACACTCTTCCTTTCAAGGTAATCTTTCAGACAGTCTATAGCCTCCAAGATTGACGCTTTGTAATCCAATTGCAACTGTTTCAGAACAGGCTCCATATTAACCATTATACTTGCTATAACAAGTGCTCTTTTGTATTCATCATACTTTGAATACTTCTCGGCAATCTTCTCAGCCTTTTTAACAGTCAAAAGTGTTGTGTCCCCATGCTTTCTCGGTTCCTCAAAACCATTCACAATAAGGGCTGCAACCTCCTTCGGCGAACCATATTCCAAGATAACAGAAACATGTTCCTTACGGAGGGCCTTATAACCGTCCTGTGATACATTATACCATAAATCCTGCAGGATTTTCGAAGCTTCGTCACTTGCCATCTTTATTCAGGATTAAGGAAATTCCTAAGACTGTCCTCATTGATATACTTCGTACCACCGATGACAGTTGCTTTTAACCGGTTCTTGCGAATATATGTCGCTATCGTTTGTGTCGTAACACCCAGAAGTTCTGCGACCTCCGCAGCCGAATACAGGTTTTCTCCTAATAATGTTTTCATTTTTTTCTCGTATTTATATGATGACTCTCATCGGGTACGATGGTGCCATGCTCTGATTCATATTTTCCAATAACGTAGTCAATTCCTTCCTCTATAATATCTCGGATGAGACGTGTTTCAAGATACGATATCTCACGTATCTTATCCATCTTATCAGATGCAAGCTTAATGCAGACCTGTGTCTGGCCGTCGGGGATGCCATTAAAAGTGGTACTTTTCTTTGGACGTCCGCGCTTGCGGGTTCTGGCAGCCTGAATGGCAGCCTTTAACTCTTTATCCTGTATACTGTCAATTATATCCATTATCAGAATCCGTTATAATTTGGTTTACTTTCCCCTTCAGAGGACTGTTTTATCTCGTTTTCTACAAACGGAATCTCTTGCTGAGGATCTTCTGAGATAAAATTCCCTTCTATCCTTCCAGTGTTGCCATTGATGGGAAGCAAAGCTGTTGTACCAACTGGATTTATGCGTGATTTGGTCTGGATGAAAAAAATCTTTCCTCCAGTACCAAGTTCCAAACCAGGTATTTCTTCGTTGGCCTTTTTGGTAAGCTGACCTTTCGGGTCATTCTTACACTTCTCCTTGTTACTCCAGATAATGATAATCTCACTTGATTTTCGTTCTATCCAGCTGGAGTCGGCAATACACTGGTTGGTCAGCATCAGCGGAGTATCAGCAGTTTCACGCTTTAACTGCGCTGCCACGACAACAGGAATATTGTTGCGCTGTGAAAACATATCAAGCTCAACCATAACCTCCTTCAACTCGTCAGCACGTTGCGCCTTCGTGTTTTCTATATACAACTCTTGAATGTAGTCTATAAAAACACACTTAATCTTTATTTCACGCTGTGCCATAATAGAATTAAGGATGGTTTTTAACTCGCTTATATACGGAGTTTCAGGCTTCACCACCTTTATCCGGCGCTTGTGAAGCAATTCCTGGAACTCGGCTAATTTACGCTGGAAAGGTACAATGGCATCGGCTTTCATAAATTTTGTGCTGCCATTGTGCAGATACTCAAGAATCGTCTGCATATTGCCGTGACGGGCAGTCTTCTTTGTCAGCTCAACGTTTGCATACACATTTAGCATATTGGCAATCACCTGCTTCTCGCTTTCCTCGTAAGGAATATAAACGACGCAACCTTCGTCGTCCTTTGTAGCCTCATTGATGGCGAAATGCTGCATAACCTTGCTTTTTCCATGGCCGGTGTGTGCTGCAATGGTTGTAATGCCAGGAGGCATCACAAAACGAAACTTCCCTCCGAAGTTGTCAGACAGTTCCAGATCGGTACTGACTACCTTCAAATCCTGCTTATAACTCTCAAACACTTCATCGGTGTTGTCTTCCAAATAGTCCACGAAGTTATTGCTGCGCATAGACTTCCTGACCTCGGCTCCAAGTGCGTCAATATCGTTAATGGCATACTTGTATCCTACACGCTTAACAGTGTCGAGCAGATTCTGAACTTTGTTCTCACAAAGCTGCTGGTTCTTCTTTTCGCGGGTGTTCGCGTCGAGGATATCCGCTTCCTCCTTGATAACCTCCTTGCTAATCTGTTCACCGGTCACCTCCGAGAACTTCCGAAATATCATTTCTCTCTCCAGAGGCGTGGTATAGATGGAGTTGGCGATCATTATCGTCTGTCTCTTGAACTCATCAAGGTTCTTCGATGTCAGCTTACCGTCAGCCTCCTGTTTCTCCATGGCAGACATTAAACGACGCTCAAACAGATAATATGATGCAGGGATGGCATCATTGATAATCTCCCTCAGCTCATCAACGGAATGAGTCTTCAGATATTCGTCAACATCCATCTTCCTGCCTTCCTCCGATGGAAGAATAGCATAGAAAGCCGTAAGGCCGCATCCCCGTATTTTTGCAATCGCAGTTTCAACCTTCTTATACGTGGACTCCTGCTTTTCTTCGCTCTCTTCAGTATCAAACAACAGGGTCACTCTCACTACCCCTTTCTTCTTAGCTTCCTCGATAACCTTATCGCTGAAGGATCCTCCAGCAGCGGCTACAACATTATCAAGTCCTAAAGCCTGAGCATGCAGCGCATCCAATTCTCCCTCCACAATAGTCATATCTAAATCTTTCACCTTATCTCCCGTAAGGCGAAAGCCCCGGAAACCGAAAAGATACATCGCCTTTGGTAGTCCCAGATTATTGTAATATTTATCAAGAGGTTTTCCATCCTTGTTATTATGTGGTTTAATAAGACGGAACTTAAATCCTCTGATATGACCATTGGACTCGAAGGGAATTACTAACTGATGTGTACGCCCAACACCATAAGGAATACTATTCTTGACACCCTTCTCTATGTCGGCTACTATCGAAGGGTTATAAGATAGGGGTAGTTTTTCCTTATTGATGGTGTCCGCCATGGCCTGGGATATGAAACCCAGCCCCATTTTCTTTATAAGTTCAACTGAATAGCCTCTTACATCGGTAAGGTAAGCAAGGACTTCCTTTCCTTCCTCATTAAAAAGGGCTTTAACCATTTGTTTATACAACTGCTCAACACGTTCCTGGTGAGTCTTGAACTTCTCGTATTCCTCGCTGTTCAATGATGGTAGCTCCAAGTTGACTTTGGAACAAAGCTCTTTCAGGGTGCTAATCAAGGCATCACCTTTCGCGCCCGCCTGATGACCATAATATATCAGAGCGTAGTCGATTAACCCCATGCTCTGACCGTCATCTGTCTCACCAACACGAAAACGATACCTGGAGTCAGTTTTAATGTAAGACCTCTCACGGGCACCAGAACTGGACTCCGAACCGTCTGTATGGTATGGACTACTCCAACGCTTACCCTTGAGAGTCCATTTCCTATCCGGAAACACAGTGTCCATGTTGTCAAGTACACTCGGCAACAATTCGTCATTGATAAACTCTGTTAGTGCTGACATATTTCAATATATTTAATTTTTATGCCGCAAAATTACTAATTTATTTTCATATTACCAAATATATTAATAAATATTTTCATCCGACATGTAATTTTCTCACGCAAATCGTGTCGCACTTTCGCGCAAATCATGTCGCAGGGACGCAAATCATGTCGGTGGGACGCAAATCGTGTCGCAGGGACGCAAATCATGTCGGTGGGACGCAAATCGTGTCGCAACGAGTTTTTAAAAAATCGTTGTAATTTATTGATTTACAGGATGCTGCACGGATGCCCTCGCGCGCGCGGGTTCTAATTTTCTTATTCTTTAATATTCTAAGAATAAGAAAAAGGAAAAAAACAAGCCCCTGCTAAGGGGTGTTTTTTCCTTTCTTTTTTTTCTGACGGATTATGTCCGCGCAAATCGTGTCGCACTTTCGCGCAAATCATGTCGCAAAAACAAACGAAACCAGAAAAACGCGCAAATCGTGTCGCACTTTTATTGTAAATGGAAGCCAGTATGTATAGATTAAAATCCATACATACGGATGACTCTCAGGGCGATGGAGTTCCTAACAGACAAGACTCCCCCAGAATGTCTGTCTTGACGGACGGCGTGACTGCTAAAGGAAAAGAGCAATGTCCTTTCAGTACGTCGATGGGTGTAGCGAAGCAACTACCTATCGCCGTTTTCCTACGGCATACTGCTGTAGCAAACCCTGACAGACGTTACCCTTTTCCTTCACATTCCCTCACGTCCTACCAGATATTCTGCAGGAATCCCGCAGTTAGTCCCTGGTACCATCACCCCTGCTCGACATCCTACGCATCGTTTTACCGATGCCGCTTCCTACGGTACAAGCTTCGCAATGGCACAATCTCTGTATTCTCCCGTCCATCTGATAAGTCCTTGCTGTTCTCCCTGTTGATGACAAGCATTAACCTGGAGTACACCCGGACACATCATCTGGAGGGTAGGCGATGACACATTTACTTTCAGAGGGAAAGAAAAACAGTCATCGTGGCTGGGCCACAAGCCTACACCGGCGGCAGAACTCTTGGATTGTGAATGTTCAGGATGTTCCACTTCCCGAACACATAGAAAACGGCAAAAAGTTCCAAATAAGCGGTATTTGGTACTATTTCACTCACGCTCCATGCTTGTTATTATTCATTTTGCTATTGCATCTTGTGTTGGCCGCAGTCCGCTGCCTCCCTTGGGTACTCTCACTATCACCTGATATCGGCACTGTTTTCAACGGCTGGTACTTTCTTTCTTCGTCCTGTCCTCTCCCGTCTCACCCTGCATCGGTAATGGTGACCCTTCGTGAGCTTTGGTAGTTCTGGGGCTGTTGCTGTTCTCTCGCTCTCGATAGACATAGGAATTTACCTTTTCTGTGGTTCATTCCTTACCCTTACTGGCTGACGGCCACCTTTCAGATACTTCGGCGTTCACATTGCTCATACTCCGGCATCGGTAACTGAACCTGTATTACTCCATGGACTGACTTTCAAGTAATTTTTCCGGGCGATGTCACTTCTATTTTTCCTGTGCAAATTTAGCGCAAGCGGTGTACGGCAAGGGTACGCTACCGACTTTCCTCGAAAAATTTTTGGAGATTTTCGGGTGCAGTTGCTCCTAATCGAAATTCCAGGCCCACGGGGGATCCAAAATTTTTTCGGGAATCCCTTGACCTTTGTTCACCTTCTCCTTGCCTGCTTTTGTAGCACCGTAAAAATTAAAAGTTTAACATCTAAAAAATTACAATTATGAAGTCAGTTAATTCATTTGAAGTTACAGGTTTTATCGTTAACGACGCCACCGTTAACAAGTTCGACAACGCATCAGTAGCCCGCTTCGGCCTGGCAATCGCCCGTACTGAGGGTAAGGATGACAAGAAGAAGCGCACAAGCGCCATCCTGAACATCGAGATCTGGCGCAGCAACAAGAATGCCGCAGACCTGGATCTCCTGAAGAAGGGCCAGCGTATCACCGTGAAGGGTTTCTTCAAACCGGAAGAGTACACCAAGGACGGCAAGAACGTGAACCGCATCGTCTTCGCCGGTACCGAAATCACCACTGGTGATGACGAGAATACAGATACCAAGGAGGCTTAGCGAAGTCTCCTTTTCACCGTTCATAAACGGATGCAAATAATAATGCAAAATCAAATTTAAACTTATCTTTGCACGGGGCCAGTTGTGAAACTCGCCCCTTATTTGATGGTCGCTTTTTGCCTTTCCAGATTACCTGGTTCTGACGGCACTTTACCGATGCCGACGAAAAACACCCCATTTCAGGGGTAATTATGGCTTCAGAAGCCTTCATAACGTCTCATACGTGGCGTATATGAATCAAAACCCGTCCTGATGGCCGGAAACGCAAATACACCACAGTTCCACAGGTGCTCCACACCCATTCCACAGCATTTCCACACTTTTCTCCACACTTTTACCACACCGTCAGCCTGGCACTCACTCCCGGCACAACCTCATTGACGGACACGTCCCACTCTTGGCAGCTGCTCATGTGCTATCCCGGTCCGTTCTCGGCATCTCATGGAGATTGGTTCCCCGACCTTGATGGCACGTCAGCAGCTTTGGTCGCCGTCCGTTGTCTGTCAGTGTGGCCGCTGGGTCGCCAGTGCCATTCAGACGGAATCCGAAACGGGGTGGGGGATGGCCTTGTCTTCGCCTACCGTTGCATCATTTTCACCGATGCGGTGCAATCGCTTTCTGGTGGAGTCTTTTCCGGTGCAAATTTAGATAGGCTCGGTTCCATACCAAGTACCAGTCGCATACTCCTTATTTCAGAAAAATTTTGTGAAGCCAGGGCATTTTCTTTTGGCACAGGACACAAAACAAAATCAAAATTTTACCGAAATTCCTTGGTGAAGGCACCTTTGGTAGCCTCTCTCTTGATAGCACAGGAAAAGGACTCAAAGCGATATGCAGTCGATGACTGAAAATTTATTGATACAACGGCTGACTTGACAAGGCAAGGTTTCTTAGGAAAGGATCTAAAACTCAATCAGCCGATAACTTACAAAAACCGCAGCCGACGGGATAGAAACAGGCAGCAAAGATATGGCAACAACAAACAACTATCAACTTACAGAACTGGAGTGTAAGATGCTTGAATGGTCTAATCTGGATATCGACAAGGCTTCAGAAGTAGTCTACAAAAACAACCCGCAGTTTGATGCACTCTATGAAGAGTCCGAGGTGGCTTTTAGTATCTTGAAAAAAAGTGGGGATGTAGATAAATTGACGGAACGGCAGAAGGCCATCCTCCGCGAAGATGTGAAATTCTGGGGAGTCCACGAATATTCTCAGATTATCGGGCTCGACAAGAGTGTTATCGAAAAACTCTGTGCATAATAAACACTGAATACAAAGGCAACGGGAGGTCTAACCAGCCTCCCACTAAATACAAAAGTTATGGAACATCTGACTAATTTCGAGCTTATTCTTGTTGGCGCATCGATCGCCACCTTCTGCTTCGGCTTCAATGCCTTCATCAAGAATGTATTCCTGCAGAACTTCAACACTCACAAGTCATGATAACCAATTACGGACAAGAACGTGCAGTCGGCGAGGTCTGGATAGACTCGATCGACGGGGCAAAGGTTATCACCGTTGCCGGTACTGGCTGCAAGGACTGTGCCTTTGCCACCCTTGCCGGTGGTGCCTGCCCAGGTGCCGTTTACGATCGTCACCCGTGCTGTGCCTCTGACCGCTCGGACGGGCGTGATGTCTATTTCAAGTTGATTCACTACGTGCCAGAAGCCAAAGCTCCACCTCTGAGAGTGGCCACCTTCGGAAGAATCCCCTATTGATAACGTAACAAATTCAAAGTCGTATGAGTGAGCGATTGAATATAACCCTTCTTTGGATAACCAGTACCGCACTACTGGCCGACCTTGTTTTCGTGGTCTATCTGATGATGGGCTGCATGTGATGAACCCTTTAATTGTTGCCGATATGACAAAGAAACACTCCATCCTGAATAAGACCGCAGGCCATTGTGCATATTGCGGATGTCAACTCAATGTCAACAACATGACCCGTGACCATGTTGTGGCTAAGTCTCGTGGTGGTACCAGCGAACTCGACAACCTGTTACCAGCCTGTCGAGCTTGTAATCTGCTGAAAGGGGATGATTCACTGAACTCCTTCCGGCTTCGTTTCTTCTGGGACACGCTGCATCCGGCAGATCTCATCACCTACGACTCCATGGTGAAGGCTATATCTAAGAAGCGGTTCTACTTTGAGACGCATTAAACTGGGCGCAGTCAGCTCTTACCGATGCCGAAGAACAAAAATCTCGCGGCTGCTTCCCTTCGGTCGCAGCATTACTGTACACCATGCTTCGGCCAGGTCCTTTCGCTACGTAACACGACGTTGCGGATATAACCCATAATCTCGTTCGCTGTAACCTTCGGCATAAAATCCTGGCGGTTGGAGTTCTTGACAAGAATCTCAAACACTTCATCGAAGTCTGAACGGTTGCCAAACTGCCTTATGTAGTTCGCATTGTTATTCTCGGTGATGTTCCCAGCTAAATATGGAACTCTGTCCTTGGTTACCTTCTCGTTCAGGAACGCCATCAACTTCTGGTAGTTGGTAGTGGTCTGCTCACTACCGCTGCCTGATACATCGGTCTTAGTGATCTGTTGACCTTGAACCATGTCATCAGGTGACAGGAAGTCCGGCTCTTCGCCTGGATCTTCCTCTACACTCTCCGACTGAACTTGTGGTGGGGTGGGTGATGGTGCAACATCGGCAACGGCCTTGTTGCCTTCATCGGAAACGACTGGCATATCATCCGCATGCAGCTGTTGTGTCGATTCCGATGTGGCATCTGCCTTCTTGGACTTACTGGACTTCGCCTTACTCTTCTTAGTGTTTGCTTTACCCTTCTTCTTGGGGTCAGTGGCCTTCTCTGTGGTGTCGGCGAAGGTGATCTGTCGTGCGTCATCAGGAAGGGTCTGTAGACTGTTGATGAACGTCTGGAAGACAGTCATGTAGTCATCATATCTGGTGAGACTCTTCTTCCTCCATGACAGCACCATGTCGGCAACGGTAATGTCGTTCGCCAACCTTGCATCAAGGGTGTCGATGCCAGGAGTAGCAGGGAATGACTCGATAAACTCAAATGCGTCACGGATGCGAAGGAAATTCTCTTCCTTGCGCCTGGTCTTCTGTCCCTCAGACTTATTACTATCTGCAACATTGATGTTGTATTCTGCGTCACGGACAAGGTGCGGCATACTGTCCCACTTGGATCCGCGATGTTGGATGATGGCATCGGCAATCTCTGCGGGTATGAGCTGTTTCGCATTGTACCGTACCAGATACCATTCAAGGTGTCTGTTGGTGCATGGCTCACTGATACCCTTGGATAGGAGTATCTGCGTAACAGTGTCACGAAGATACGTAGGCTTGACGGCTACAGATACTGCACTCAGCTGTCTGTGTAACTGCGTCGACCATAGCTGAAGCATTCCGTCAACCTTCTGCTGTTCCTCGCGTGTCATCGGCACGGAAGGTTTGAACTCGCTGACCTTCTCTATCAGCGCTTCAATACGTTTCTTACATGTTGCTGCCTTCTTAGTGATTATGCCACCAGATGCAGAAACAGAGTTGTACACCTCACTGACATTCATTGCGGCGATGTCATTAAGGTGTTGTGTATTATATGCCTTAACCTTACTGTTACAAGGTACTCTCATCTTATTGTTACCCTCACTCATAATATTATGCAGTTTAATTCGAGTACAAAGGTACTAATAATATATTATATATATGTAACTCTATAATAATATTTATATCTATTTAACTTAGAAGATAAGCGTGACACTATCACTCTAACATCTGCGGAGGTACAACAATAAGAAGTGCGGAGGTATTCCGCGAAATAGTGCGGAGGTTTTCAGAAAACTTATGCACCGAATCAAGAAAACATTATGCAACGTCTGAACACATCCGTATGTTACACATACGTTAATAATACATAAATCTACGGGCAGTTCCGAACGTCTTTCAAAGATAATCCGTAACTTTGCCCAAGCATCCTAAACGGATGTTATTGCCAGTTGGAAGAGTATCCGACAAAACCCGCAAAAAGCGCATTTATCAGAACTCTAAACTGGCCTGCTCGCAGAGCTTACAGGATTGTCCTAATTGCTCGCAGGCTCACAATTTTAAATTTACCGATGCCGATGGATAAAGATAGAAAATATACGTTTAATGCTTCCG
>Ga0256405_10004234_pt1 | contig 27360 bp, 37 predicted proteins | sample RumenRJG_02DNA_FD_189096 | JGI IMG/M metagenome (GOLD analysis project Ga0256405, IMG submission 189096) | Bovine rumen microbial communities from Lethbridge, Alberta, Canada - RJG_02 | ecosystem: Host-associated > Mammals > Digestive system > Stomach > Rumen | place: Canada: Alberta... | reverse complement strand
AAACCAATAAAACACACCCGGGGTGACGAAAGTCACCCTTTGGTACTGTAAACCAATGACAATGAACTGGGCAGAAACATGACACGCAAGCTTAGCAGCTGAGTGTCATATCAGCTAATCATTAACAATATATTACCCGCTATAGATTAGTTTCCAGAGAAAGATTCAACGATATCAAAAACATCGTCGCAATACCCGTCGTCACCAAGTACAACTCCATCAACTTCTAGATAATGAGGCTTGGCACTGATAACTTTTCCTGAATCATCAATATTTAGCGTCCCCACATACAAGTATTTACCCGACGCACCTTTATAGGTTATATCAGTCATAGCAATAACTGCATCGTTATCATCAAATTTTGCTATTGTCCAATTCTGTGGAGCCAGAGACATTTTGTAACCGGTTATAAAATTATCAAGCGCCATTTTTGCCGCAACGACTATGTCATTCTCATATTTTTTAATGTACTCGCTGTTATCTGAAGCGCCCGCATCTTGTATAGGCTCTTCAACTTCTTCTTGAACCTCTTCCTCTTCTGTTCTGAATATCGTAAATGAATATTCATCTTCTGGAGTAATTGCTATTTCTTCATCTATAGACACACTAAAGAGGGCTTTGACTGTCTTAGCATCAGAAATATCCGAACCTTCAACGAAAGGCCCTGTCATAAACTCTCCCTTTTCACCTACTTTAGCACGTACATTATCGGATTGGAGACTTGGCAGACTCATTGAGACACTAAGATCATAGTCCCCAGATAAAGGCTCTCCCTTAAGAGAAAAACCGCTTGTAGTAATATGTGCTCCTTCAACTACAGCTTTATCTTGTGCTGTAAAATAATCTTCAGTGTTATAATCTCCATTACTAAGAGTAAACATCAATTCTGCCTCATCTGGAAGATTTGTGTCCACGTCAAAGACTACACTTGAATCATCCCAGCTTCCTGACACATTGATAGTCACTTCGAATTCTTTGTTCTCTTCAGGTTCTTTTACGGGTTCTTCTGGCTGTTTTACTTCTTCTTTAGGTTGTTCAACTTTTTCTTCTACTTGCTCAACCGCTTCAGCGACCTCTGAGGTATTTGCTTCTTCTTTTTTCCCACAAGCAAACATAGAAATGGCAAGAATGGCCATGATTGAAATTGTACCTATCTTCTTTTTCATTTTGTCCCTCCATGAAAAAATGTCACAAGCTTTATTTCAAATTCATCGAAATACTTTTAGTAGTATACTTTTCTTCGTATGTTTCACCGTCCGCTACTCTTATTGAGAAAGACGCTTCTTCCTTATCTTTAGCATCCTCACCGCAAGCAAGATACAGCTCTCCATATGATTTGGGTCCTACAGGAAAAGTAGTGTAGTTGTTATAATCCATCGTTCCATCAAAGGATACGTTTTCAGGTGCGACTGATATCATAGAATCTGAATCATTAAAACACATTAAGACTACTTGTGACTGATAATTCTCATACTCGTTAGCTTTTTCGATTAAACCAGTATTATAGATTTTCATCGAGTCAGATTCATAAACAATTTCCCAGTCATCTATAGGCAAAGATTGTTCGAAATCTGAGCCAAGATTAGTCACTACTCTGTCTGACATACAATATTCTCTATTATCACCTGACTCCCCATAGGATATATCACAAGCCAGCTGAAGTGTATGTATATCTGTTATGCCGTATCTTTGAAGATAGCTTTCTTCAATTGGATACTCCGCAGTACCTGCCTTTCCAGCAGGAACAGGGTATGTTACAGCGCATATTATCGTAATATCATTTACCATAATATTATCTACAGCCCATGAAATATCTTGGTCACTGTCATTGGTGATATCTATAACCACACTTTTACCGTATTGTCCATCTGAAATTCCTGTAAGTACAGCCTTAATCCCATTCTCATCATATATTACTGACTCATCAATTGTGACTTTTGTGTTTTTCTCTATGTTGCCACTATTTCCGGTACCAGCTTGATTTTTTATCTTAATCGCCGGAAGAAATACATTCGTGAACTCATTTTGATATTTCGGTCCCTTTTCAGCATCATAGGTATAAGATGCCATCATAATGCCTAACTCTCCATCATTATCTATAGGGTAGTAATACTCTTCATTATAAAGCTGTATATTACGTCCACTTGGTGTGTAGTCTTTAATATATGACTGTTTTAAGACCGTATCAAATCCATCAATTTCAGTAAACTCGGACTTGTATTCTTTTACTTCTATATTTTTATCTCCGCCATTTGGTCCTTGTTTTCCTATTTCTTCAAGTATCCCTTCTAAATCATTATCATTATAATTAACGCCTAAGCCACCAAAGAAAACCGCAAATGCATCCGGATCATTAGTGTTACCAGACGGATAAGCATATATCATTGAGTCATTTGAATTATCATAGTTCCATTCTGAAGGTAAGTCTGCGGTTATCATTCCGTCGCAAATAGAGAATGATCTCATTTCACTTGATTCTGCTTTTTTGTTCTCACTCGCATCTTCAATTGTCTTTTCTTCTTCATTAGTTTCAGTCGAACTCGATTCTTGGGATGCAGTATTTGCTGTTGTTTCACCACCGCAAGACACAATGCTCGAAAGCATAATGGATGTTAGTAGAATAGCAATATACTTATTGTGCATTTTGTCATTTCCTCCTTGAAAGTCAGTATTCTGCTACTAAATCATATTCTATTACTAAAATAGATGTTTGTGTGATTAAAACTGCTTTCATCGTCAGACGTGGTCAAGAAAACAACCAGCATATTGTTAAAACTTATCAAAATCAGCCTGATCAGCTATCCTCCGATACTTCACGCCGTCATTGGACTTCTCGGCCCAGATATCGAGCACAAGCCCGATCGTAACAAGGTCGAGATCCCGTATAGAGATCCCGACCTCACAGCATCGCAGAAGGAACAGCGGCGTGGTCATTTCCCGCTCACTTCTGCCAGTCCTTTTTTTGCCTGCACATCCGTCATCAGATTATCGCCCCACAGTTCCAGAATCTGCGGAAGCACCTGGTAGATCGAGAACATTTCGAACTGATCAAGCCACTCATCGATGGTCTTCGGAATGGAAGGATCCGCATGATAAGCCATGATATAAGCCACATTCTCGAAGATCTCAAGATCATCGATCTGCAGCTCCTCTTCGCCCTTCTTTCTCTTGCTGTAGGACTTCTCCAGCTTGGAAAGATCCTTAAAGATGTCCCTTTTAAACTTTGCCCGGTAGAGCCTCGGCACCGTAGCCGAAGATCGAAACAGAACGTCCTTACCGGAAATATTGATCGTGCGCTCTATCATCACTCTTCCTCCTCGATATCAGGAACGTATACGGACTGATACCAGTTCGCGTATGTTGTCGCATCCGTAGTCTCGCCGGTCTTGGACTTCACAAGGCCGTCTGCCCTGGGATCTGCTGCGATCGTAAGCTTTTCGGTGCCCGGCTCGATAGTGTCTTCCTTTGTCTCCGACTCGATGGACGGACGGGAGGAAGTGCAGTTGTACATGACATGACGGATGCAGTTGATGTCTCCATCAAACTCGAAAAGCAGTGCGAACTTCACACTCTCCTTAGTCGTGATCTTCTCGACCAGGACGCCTTTCTTGTCCAGCGCTTCCTGCAGGATCTCCGTTCTGAACCAGTCAGGGATCAGAGCCATCTCAAGATCACCGGAATAACCGTTGTTGGTCACAGAGCGGAAATACACGATACCGTCAGCGTAGAACGGTGTGGATTCACCCTCTGCATCCAGTGAGAGACTTACCGCACCGGGAATCGCCCTGGGCGTCGCATAGTTGTAAGAACGCACGCCGTTCTCTTCCGTTTCTGTGAGCTTTGCGACATGAACGTTTTTCAGATTATATTTAATTTTATTACCCATGTCTTAACCCTCCATTTGGAATGAATATAGGACCTCATACAGTTTCTCGGTGTCGATCCACACCTCTGTCTTATCGTAAAAAATGCCGTGCTCATCCAGCACGGCTTCGACAGCACTTTCCACCTCCGGGTCCTTTGCGTCGGTGTAAAGCTCAATATGTACATCATTTATCTTGTAGTAGACCTTCCCGTCCGCCGAGAAGTTATCGCTTCCCGGCAGCAGATAGGTAATGAACGGAGGCTCGATAGCTTCTCCTTCCGCGAAATGATCATAAGCAGAGGGAATGTCGATCTCTCCGATAATCTCTAATAGTTTATCCATGTGACAGCCCCCTTATGATATCTGCTTCCAGCTGCTTCTCTCCAAGTTCTTCCGCAGGAGCGATATGTGGGAAAGCTCTGGTCCGGCCGCCATTCCTCTTGGCGTGGCCGTGCTCGAGCAGGTGCGCCAGCATATAGCGGGATGGCGAGTAGACGGTTACTTCCAGTCGTGTGGACGACTCCCTGGTCTTTTTAGTCCTCCAGCTTTTGGCATATCTCCCAGTTTGTACGGGAGCTCCTGCCTGAATCTCTTTTCGAACTGTCTGGCCAGCCTTCGTAACCGCTTTCTTCATAGTCTCTTCCGCCAGTTTGTTGTACTCGGTAAGCTCATCCATGACCACATCTGCAAGAGAGTCAATCGATACTTTCTTTCCCATTTCACCGTTCCTCCAATTCCGCTTTAAACTTCCGGCTGTTCTTCCGAAAGCCCATATCATCCACATGGGTGATGTTGTAAATCCGGTCGCCGAGAAGGATCCTGTATTCCTTCGCTGTGACAGCAGCAGTCTCGCTACAGTAGCGTACAGTAAGATCCATCCGGTCTGCCTCTCTTGTCTGCGAGGCTTCTTCGCTCTCGTCACCCGACTGATCCGAGGCTGTCGCCCAACAGAAGAAATAGTCGGTCCAAACGGATTTATGATTGCCTATGCGATCAGTCACCGTCTTGTTCTTCTGGATCAAGATCCTGACGTTAAGACCTGCAATGTTCATCACACCACCCCCTCGCGGATGGCGAAAAGAATGGACCTAAGCATTAGCGTGAGCGCATGATGATCTGCTTCCTCCCGATGTTCGTAGAGATAGCCGAGAGCGTACAGAATCGCCACTTTCATAGTCTCCCGGATGGGAGTAAGAGAAGCGTCCTCTTCATCAGAGTTGACTCTCTCCCACTTCTCATCCGTAATCCTTGCCACGTCAATACACATCCTTTCCGCTGCGGATAAAAGGACGCCGGTCATGGCATCCTCATCCGCCGAGTCAACACGGAGATATGTCTTCGCTTCCTCCAGCGTTACAAGTGCCATGACCGATCACCTCTCTTCCTTAACCCGCAGAGCCGGTACCCAGGGCCATGACCTGCATCGCTTCGGGCAGGATGAGCTTACCGTCCACGCGCTGAGTGCCGATGAAACCGACCTGATCGGTCACAGCATACAACTCGTTCAGGCGCTTGAGGGTCCTGTTCTGGCGATCTGCAATCCAATAGTAAGAGAAGTCTCCGAACAGGAGCACCTTCTTGCCACCATCCTGCGCCGCCGTACCAGTGATCGCAGGCATGTAGCTGCTGGTGTGGATCGCATGACCAAGAATTGTATCTGGCTTTCCAACCTCCAGGCCGGGCTTCCAGATATAGTTATCATTCCTGTCTTTGATCAGCATCAGCTGCAGCAGCAGGGTCTCGTTGCAGAGGAAGGAAGCCTTTCTTCTGTAGGGAGACTTGAGGCTGTAATACAGCTTATAAATGTTATCAAAGTGGACGGTCTCGGCATTGTCGGTAGTGTTTCCGGCAGACGCAGTGAGAGTTGTCAAGATACCTGTCGGCATGGAAGGAGTGGTCTGCGGATTCGTAGACACGCCAGTGCCGTTGATGAAAGCATCCTCCTCCGCATTACCGAAACGCACGCCGAAGCGCTGCGCGATGTAGGAAGCGATGTCGAAGGCAGAATCATGCAGCAGCTCGTTGGTGACCTTGACCATGCAGCCCAGCTTGAACGCGGAGAGCGTTTCCTGGCTGAAGGTCATATCAGATTCCTGAATAGCCGCACCTTCCTCGATCCAGGATGCACTGCCAATGTCCATGGCAATCGGGATCGTCCTGGTTCCGGAGTTGGTGTGGATTGTCTTCGCGAGTCTTCTGAAGACGTTATTCTCTTCCAGTGCCTGGATCAGCTGTCTTTCAAACTCATCGGGCACAGTATAGCCACCGTTCTGGTCGACACCGACAGACAGTGCATCACGCACCTCAAGGGAGCTGTTGCCGCGCATCATGTTCCAGAATGCCTCGCTGTACTTTGCGGTCGCGGTGGGGCGCAGTATCACGTCACGCTGACCGGCTTTCGGATCCTGATGGACCGGTGCGGAAGTCGCCGCGGAGAGCTTAGCGTCCATCTCCATCTGATCCTCCAGGCGCCTGATCTCATCGCCCAGAGCTTTCACATCAGATGCCATCTTCTCGTACTGCTCCACGGCGGAAGCCTCGACGAGACCGTTCTCATCCCTGTGCTCTTCCAGAAAAGCCTTGGTCTGCTCCCACAGGGTATTTCTCTTATTTCTGAGTTCAATAATCTTACTCATGGTAGTTTCCTCCATTTTTGCAATAAAAAAGCCGGATCCCTTATTTCAGGAAATCCAGCTGGTTTTTGAGTATTTCGTAGGGCATCGCCCCATCCTTTGTCTTACCGTCAAGTCCGATCACGGGCTCTTCTCTTGCCCTTGGCTGTAGCTCATCGCTGATGCCCAGCCTGTTCAGGATCGCCTGATCCATCATCCGGCTCGAATACATTTTTGCTTCCATCGCGGTAGGAGTATCCGCCTTTGCGTCCTCTCCTACCGGCTCAGACTCGCCCTCTTCAAAAAGCACCTCGTCAGCAAAGCCAAGTTCTACTGCCTTCTTAGCATTCATCCAGGTCTCGTTGCTCATGAGCTCTGCGATCTTAGAGCGCCGCATTCCAGACTTGGCTGCATAAGCATTGATAATAGACTCCTTCACCTCATTCAGTGTTTCGATCGCCTTCTCCATGTCCTTCGCATTGCCCATCGCAATGGTGGAAGGATCGTGGATCATAAGAAGTGCTGTGGGAGACATGAGTACCCGACTTCCTGCCATAGCTACCACCGACGCTGCAGATGCCGCAATCGATGCGATCTTGACAGTGACTGCTCCCTTGTACTCCTGCAGCATCGTATAGATCTCTGCTGCGGCAAATACATTTCCGCCAGGGGAATTGATCCATACAGTAAGATCACCTTCCTCCGCTTCCAACTCCTGTCGAAACATCGCCGGCGTGATCTCATCTCCCCAGAAGGATTCCGAGTCGATTGGTCCTTCCAAGCGAAGGACTCTAGTTCCTGTATCGTCCCTGATCCAGTTCCAAAATTTATTCATCGCTTACCTCTCTTTCTGTTCTCAGCTTCCTCTTCCTTGGGTGGCTGCTGCACAATCTGCTGTTTTCCCGCATCCTCGAGCCTGACGTATCCACCATTTAGGTAGTAATCGTCTCCGCCCTTTTCCGCCGGGATCAGATCCCAGTTTTCCAGGCGATGGATATCATTGGGAGACAGAAAACCGTTACTGATGCCTGTCGCATATCCCTGCATCCTGGACTGGTAATCACCTCGAAGAAGACCGTCCACGTTAAACTTCGGAAACAGCCCGTCCTGTTCGTCTCCGATGAGCAGATCCTTGATGATCGCCTGCTCGAAGCGAACGAGCCAGGGCGTCAGTGTATGAACAACAAAGTCAATGCTCTGGTGCTCAATGTTCGAGAAGGTGGCATGCTCCAAATTCTGCACCATGTGAGGCGGAACCCTGAATATCCTGCAGATCTCATTAACACCGAACTGCCTTGTAGAAAGGAACTGGGAATCTTCCGGAGGGAGGCTGATTGCTTTGTACTGCATCCCTTCCTCCAGGACCGCCACCTTGTGGGCATTGTTCGCACCGCCATAAACGGCCGACCAGTTCTCCCGGATCTTGGACGGGTCTTTAAGCACACCCGGATGTTCCAGTACACCCGACGGCTGTGCGCCGTTCTTAAAGAAGCTGCTTCCGTATTTCTCGACAGCCAGTGTCGTTCCCAGGGCGTTCTTCATCATGGCGATCGGGGAAAATCCCACCAGGCCATTGAAACCAAGTCCTGGCACATGAAAGATCTCGTCCCGGCGGAAATAAATATCTTTGTTGTTTTCTCCTGGCTTCTCATCCGTGTATGCGTGATAGATGTAAAAGATCTGTCCCTTCTCGTCCCTGTCGATCTCCATGTTCTCTGGGAGCAGTGGGTACAAGCCGAGTATTCCGTTCTTGCCGTCCCGGACGATCTGTGCGTAGCAGTTTCCCCACAGGAGCAGGTGTGTCATCATGACTTCCCTGAAGGAAAAGCTCGTCATCTCTGGGTTCGGCTGCCGGTACAGCAGCTTGTATAGTGGATGATCTGTTGCACGCTCTTTGGCGCTTCCGCCATCCTTTGATCGATAAAGATGCAGCGGAAGTCCAGCCACCGTCTCAGCCAAGAGCCGAACACAGGCATATACCGTTGCAATCTGCATGGCGCTTTTCTCATCCACCCGCTCACCGGAATCGGCCCTTCCGAACACAAAAGTCTGTCCGGAATCGCGCACGTTATCCTCGATCTTCGGAAGCTCAGGATCATCCCTGGGGCTGATGCCCAGCCATTCTAAAAATCCCATAATGGTTTCCTCCAAAATAAAAAGGACCGCCCATTGCCGGGTAGCCCTTGCACTTTTCCACGTTATTACTATAGTCCATTTCTCAAGGACAATTTTATCCGCTTTTGGACATCAGAATACATAGAGTCCTCTCTCATCGTAAACGCTCCCTTGCTGCTCGTGGCGGATGCACCGATCCAGTGCCATGATCGCAGCAACAATACCGTCGATCTTCTCCGGCGATTTTGCCTTCGTCGGTTTGATATTCTCCGCAGCATCGCGGTCTACCACCACATTTCCGCTCATCCACCGCATCACCGGGTTACCGCCATGAATGATGTTCCCCTCCATGAGAAGTTTCAGAAATTCCTTTGTAGGCGGACTCATATCTTTAAAGCCCTGGCCGAAGGGAACAACTGTAAATCCCATCCCCTCAAGGTTCTGCACCATCTGAACAGCTCCCCAGCGGTCGAAAGCAATCTCCATGATGTGGTACTGCTCACCGAGTTTTTCGATGAACTTCTCGATGAAGGCATAGTGGATCACATTTCCTTCCGTCGCCATGATGTAGCCCTGCTTGTGCCAGACATCGTACGGAACTGACGCCCTGCGAACTCTGAGCGGGATCGTGTCTTCTGGGATCCAGAAAAAAGGAAGCATGATGTATTTCTCCGTTTCATTCCTAGGCGGAAACATGAGCACAAAAGCCGTGATGTCACCGGTGCTGGAAAGGTCCAGCCCGCCGTAGCACTCACGGCCCTTTAGTGATTCCATGTCGATCGGGATATTACCGAGATCATAGATCTGCTCGGGGATAAAGCGCGTCAGGGACGACACCCACATGTTGAGGCGGAGCTGTTTAAATACGTTCTCTTCTGCCGGATTCTCCTTGGCTTCGAGAAAGGCCTCCCGGACACGTTCTATCCGGATCGTCTGACCCAGAGACGGATTCGCTTTATACCAGTTCGCCTCATCCGTCCAGTCATCCTCATCTGTCAGACCATAGACCACTGGGTAAAAGGTATGGTCGATTCTTCTGCCTGCAAGGATATCCAGTGCCTTCACATGGAGCTCATAGCAGATACTCTCTTTGTCCGTTCCCGCGGTTGTAATCAGGAAATACAGCGGCTGCTCACGAGCATCTCCTGAGCCCTTAGTTAGGACATCGTAGAGTTTCCGGTTAGGCTGAGCATGTACTTCGTCTAAGACAAGGCCAGATACGTTCAGTCCATGCTTAGTTCCGACCTCTGCCGACAGCACCTGGTAGAATCCAGCATTGCTGTAATTGACGATCCGCTTGGTGGCTGCTGCGATCTTTGACCGCTTAAGGAGAGCCGGTGACTTTTCCACCATTCTCTTTGCGACATCAAAAACAATGGACGCCTGCTGCCTGTCAGCTGCAGCACCGTACACTTCTGCAGACGGCTCGTTGTCGGCATAGAGGAGATACAAGGCGACTGCTGCAGCCAGTTCACTCTTGCCGTTTTTCTTCCCGATCTCGACGTATGCCGTTCGGAACTGCCGATTCCCATCCTCATCCACGATCCCAAAAATATCCCGGATAATCTGCTCTTGCCAAGGCAGAAGCCAGAATGGCTTTCCATCCCACTTGCCCTTTGTGTGGCGCAGGTTCTCGATGAACCTCACAGCTCTATCAGCCTTCGCTTTATCGTAGTGAGAGATCGGAAGCATAAACGGCGACGGTGTATACTCCAATAGCCTCGGATAGTCCGCCGGTCTCTTTTCTTTTGGCATTAAGCATCACCTCCCAGCAGCGCTTCCATCTCATCCTCATTCTTATTTCCGGTAGAATCTGCAATGATCCGGGATCTGGAGGAAGGCGTCAGACCGAACTGCTCCGCAAAGCGGTTCATGATCTTTAAGTAGGTCTGCGCGATAGATACCTGGGGAACCTGTTGCCAGTAGCCGGACGGAGTCTTCACGATCGTTCCGTGTTGGGTGATGAATTCCTCAGACTCTTTCCATCTCGCGTAAGCCTGGCAGTAGCCAGCAAAGGCTGCCATGTCCACTTCTGTCAGGACTCCCATCTGTTCCATCTTTTTTGCGAGCCTGCGCCATTCCTTTTTGGCTTCCGGCTCCAGCCACTTAGGGCAGGAAGGCGCCTTCTTATCCGGCCTTGGCTCATTGTCATTTAGTTTTCTTTTGCCCGGATTCCCTTCCAATACTTTCAGTGCGGTGGGAGTGGGCTTTCTTCCCCTGGTCGCCATAGGCTTACCTCCTTCCCTGACGGCAATAAAAAAAGACCTTCCGGTCTTCACTACGAGAAACAGCCCTCTGTGGGCTGCGTCTCCGGTATGTTTGTTTTTTGCTTACTTCTGCTGCATCGCCCAGAGAACCGCGTGTCCGTCATCCTCGAATTCCACTTCGCTGGCAGCTCTTAGGCCGATCGTTCCTTCGCAGGAAAGATCGTCGTCCAAATGCTCGTAAACCGCTCCAAAGTAGCTGGGCTTTCCAGCTCCGTTGTAGTAGTGACCCGCAACCAGGATCTTGTCTCCGAAGGTCAGGACCTTGCTCCAGCGGCTTTCGAGGTCTTCCGGTATGGTGGGGTTCGGCAGTCTGTAGGTTCTCATTGCTTTCTCGATCGTCATGGTTTTTCCTCCTTTGTGGCTGTGTTATTCGTTAGTGTATTAATCACTCTAAAGCACATATTTATCCACTCATTTCGGAAGCATAAATCCGACAAAGATTAGCCTCGTAAACTGTGTATTTTACAGCCGCTGAATCAAGCATGTCATACCGTCCACATCTACAATTTGGAAGCTCTGTCCCCGCCAGCGGATCTCTCTGATCCGGACGCCGGTGTAGGCGTTACTCTGCTGCCGGTCGGAAAGCACTCTTCCGTGCTTCTCCATCCAGTCTGCGATGTTTCCCATAAGCTTTGACTCCATCTCCATCTTGTCCGCGTAGTTAATCATCGTTTGCCTCCCTTCAGATTTTCGTGTAAGCCATCTTGAATGCCTCGCGTTCTTTGAGGAGCTGCTGCATCTGCTTCTTCAGGATCCTAACTCTCTGTCCCTTGAGGCCCTCCGGCCATCCCCAGTTGCTAGTCATCGTCTCGTTGTAGGTGTAGATCCATCCGTTCATCCTGAATGTTGTCTTTGTGCTTGTCTTTTTCATGGCGTTCCCCTTTCCCGGTGGTGTGTTTTTTGTTAGTGTATTAATCACTCTTTTCCACACATATATCCACTCATTTCGGAGCCATAAACTGCACAAAGATATATATCTGAAATGCAGCATTTTAGATACCTTTTATTCATCTTTATCAGTCCCATTATCGGCAATGCTTTTTTCAGATTAACAGCTGCATAAAAATGGGGCTGTCGCATTTGAAAAATGCGACGCCCCAATCTAAGCAACGATAATCCGGCTTTCAGCCGGATTATCGCCTTTTTACAGCCTTTTTTCAGAGCTATTCCGGAAAGAGTGCAAAACTTCCCAAGGATATTTCCTGCCGGAAACACCCTCATGTAAAACTGTTTTGACAAGGCAAAAATTATGCCGTTTTCAGGTCTGTCAGGAACTGGCCTGTCCTTCCTCCCTGGATCTTGAAATGCAGCTTATTGATGTTATGGGCGATGGCTGCCAGAACACTCTGTGCCAATACATTCTCTTTCCCACGGTACAGATACTGGCGAAAACCCATATCTTCTTTGATGACCGCAAAGCTCCCTTCCGCCTGGATACTTCGGTTCATCCGGAGTTTTGTCCCATACTCTGTCGTGATCCGTTCCAATGTCTCCTGCCGCTTCTCCTGCATGACTTTTGAGACATTGAGGTATTTCTTTCGTTCCGCCAGAGGTGTTTTGCAGTTGTTTCCCCGAATACATTTCTCTTTATGAGGGCAGCCGCTGCAGTCCTCACTCGCATAGATCGTCGCTGTGCTCACATAGCCGTTCCTGTTCCTGGATCGTTTCTTACTGACCGGTACCAGGCGTCGGCCTGTGCTGCATATATATACGTCTTCCTCTTCCAGATAGGTCATGTTCTCCCGGCGGCTGATGTCCTGCCTGTACTTCCGGGTCTTCGATATTTCATAGTTCTGCGGCTTGATATAAGACAGCTGGCCGTTCTTCTCAAGGAATATATACGCTTCCTCGCTCTCATAGCCGGCATCCGCACAGACCTCTGTATATTTAAAAGGCAGATGCTTTTCCATATCCTTCAGGAAAGGCACCAGCGTTGTCACGTCGGTAGGACGCGGGCTTACATCCAGCCAGATGATATACTGGGCATCCACCGCGTGCTGCAGGTTATACGCCGGCTTCAGCTGTCCATTCAGCATGGCGTCCTCCTTCAGGCGCATGAACGTCGCATCGTGATCGGTCGTTGAATAACTGTTCCGGTCCCCGCAGATATGGATTTTCTGTGTATACTCCTTCAGCTTTTCTATATACGACTCCAACAGCTCAATGGATCTTTGAACCGTTGTCTTCCGTTTTCCGATACCGTGTACGAAAGTGATCCCTTCTGATTTCTTTACGGCATACAGTTTCTTTCGCAGACGTTTCAGCGTATGAAGCGAGACCTGGTTACGAAAGACTACCCGGATCCCGTACATTGTCTCACATTCCGCCACCAGGGAAGTGACCTTCTCACAGAGCCTAGCCTGGTTCCTGGTAACGGCTTTCTTCCAGACAAAGGTGTATTTATTCGCATTTGCCTCGATCTTTGTGCCATCAATAAAGACCGTTTTCCCGGAGATTTCTCCCATGCAAAGAAGACTGGCAGTGACCTCCGCCAGTATATCTTTTGAACAGGCTGAAAGGTGCAGGGAAACGAACCGGGCGATCGTGGCGTGATCCGGGACCGGCATGCCTTCGAGAAGGAACATGAAGTTGATGTCCCTCCGGCAGGCTGTCTCTATGTCCCGGCTGGAAAAGATGCCGTTCATCGCGGCATAGACCATGATCTTGAGCATCTGGCGCGGACTCGCCTGATTTTTCCGGATCCTGTCGTAGGTACGATAGAGGTCCGAAAGATCCATTCCCTCCACAAATGCACTCAGAAGGCGGACCGGATCGTCAGATGGGATCATGGTGTCCATTTCGAATGGAAGTTTGATTTGATAGCAGGCGTTATAAAGTGTATAATCAGCCTGTAAAGATATAGGAGTTCGCATGCTTATATTTTACAGGACAGGCCGGGCTTTTCGAAGTCCGGTTTTTCCGTTCATCAAAAAAACAGCCCTGGGGCTGTTTTTTGTCTGCGGGGCGTCGCACGTTAGTGCGACAGCCCTATTAAAACTATTACAATATGCCGTCCATCAAAAGGACTTTAACCCTCTTACAATTGAGGTAACTCTTCAGCACTCTCCTTATCATCATGAATAAGTATAAGTGCTCCTGTAAAGAATATGGCTGCGATTATATAACTTCCCATCCCCATCACAGAATACGCAGTGAAATAGGTTCCGTTGATTATATAGTTATATGCGTCCCCTCCAACATATGCGTTTTCTCCATATGTTTCGGAATTATAATAATTAGACTTAACGTCATGGCCTTTATACATAAAAACCGATCCGATGATGGTCATAGACAATGCAAATACAAGAAGGATTGTCAGGGCATTTTTTTTCAGTGTTTCTTTCATTACTCATCACCTATTCTTTCATAGTTATAATAATCTTCATCAGTTTCTGTGGAAGCAGGCTGGTATTTATGTTCTCCCGCTGCGTTTGTCCATTCGCGGGCTTCCTTCGTCTCTTCCGTCTTTTTATGCCATGTGATGTCTCCATCGTCATTTTTTGACAGCTCAACGAAAGATTTGTAACTTCGGCCAGAAAATGATCCGCCTCCGGTAACGCCTCTTGTACCCCCGTGTTTTTTGTAAACACTCTTGTCTTCCTGAATCTGATATTCGGATTCGTCAACGAATCCAGATTTGTAATCTGTATCGACGGAGTCATTAAACGAGTCATACAGCCGCATTGATCCGTCATCCTGTATCGTCGCACCGGAGTATACAGATTCAAAGTTTCCGGTCTGCGATGTAACAACGTATGTTTTATTCAGATCCGAATCAACTTCACAGAATATACCTAAGTATAAGGTCCCTGAATCTTCTGATCGGTAAACGCCTATCCATCCTTCATCCATGATTTCCTGTATAACATTTAAATAATCCTGTGCGTTATTTATCCCATTGCTATCCTCAAACTCCTTTTTTGCGCTAAAGAGGTAGCCTTTCTTTGCGAAATTAACCCCTCTTTCGAAATGCATATTGTTCAGGTTTTCCTGGATCACTGATTCGCATTTTTCTTTTCTGGCAACAGCGTCTTTATAGAATTCGGATGAATCGGAGACTTTTGAAAACTGGTCCACCGCTTTACTATATTCCTCTTCCTCCTGGTTGATACACCCTGCGTAATATGCGCTGTCACGATAAGCAAGGTCTTTTTCAAAAATGGAAAGGGCTTCTTCATAGTTTCCCTTGCCCATATCCGCTACCGCGTTGTCATATTCATCTTCTTTAACGATTTCTTTATATCTGGTCTTGGAATCAGAGTATTCTCCAAGCTCCTTGAATACCTGTTTGGCTTTATTATGATCTCCTTTCTCATACAGATCCGCCGCCTGATCATATTTATATTTCTTAATCTGTTCAGATGCGTCTTTATATTCCCCAAGAGCCGACATTTCTGCTATCGCCTTTTCATAATCGCCGTTTTCATAGTATTTTTCTGCCTGGCTATATGAAAGGGCAGGAGATATCACCTTCTTATATGTGATAATAAGTACAGCAACAGCAGCAACGGCTGCGCAGACCACAGCTGCCTTTTTTATGAATGATGCCTGTTTTTTCTTTTTTTCCTCTGCTTCTGCCTCTTCACGCTTTTTAAATTCTATCAGATCAATTGACAGTTTGTTTTCATCAAGATTCCTGAAAACACTTTCTGCGCTGCTCCCGCATGAACTGCAGCTATTATCATCAAGTATATTGACCTTTCCACAACTGCATCTCCAAAACCGTTCGATTTTTACAGGGGCGCTTACCGCTTTTGGAGACCCTCCGGCGGTCTTGACCGTTCTTACATACTGCTCCTTAAGATCACCTTCAAGCGGAAATGTATTTTCCGGAATCATGATACAGTCTCCACTGTCAACTGTTTCCACACTTCCATCATCAAATACAATCTTTTTTACATGCACAAAGAACTTTCGTACAGTGCTGTCATCCATATAGACTGGGGTCCTGTCTCCGAATTCTTCATTTTTCCCCGCATCTACATCAATATACTGGAACTGTTTTTCTTCGATTACCCTTCCTTCGAGATTTATTCCTGTTATTACAATATACAAAGACGCGATCCTTTTTTGATAAAAAGACTTGAATTTTAACTGGACCAGAATCGCATCTCTTTCATTGTCTTTCGTAAGAGCTGATTTTGACAGCAATAGATCCGTACCACTGACGCAATAGCTCTTGCTGTCTGTAAACAACACTTCATATCTGCCCATTAAGTTTCCTCCTCCAAGTAGTAATGAATAAGCAATGCAATTATAACGCTTTAGACCCAAATCTAGAACCCCATTAACAGCAGTCTGCTCATGCTGGTCGTTTTTTTGCCAGCTCGCATTGTTTATAAAAAAAACATAACTTGCTGAATAAATGACACCCCGTGGTTCCGCGGTTCGGTGGTTAATGATCCATAAACTATGTTCTACCCGCCAGTATTGCACTCTCATTCAAAACCATATTCCGCAAGGTTAATGGCCGTTTTCCTTGGAATGGCTCGGTATCCGGCGGCTTTGCAGATCTTCTCTACCTCCTCATCAGAAAGGACACGTAGCACGCGGATGCTCCCCGCGATGATCCATCTGCCCAGCATCTGCGGACTGGTCTTATAGCGATAAAAACCCTGCTCCGGCACTCTTGCCAGCATTGCTTTCCGCCCGTCAAAGCGCCCGTTCACACAACCGTTCCGATCCGCTTCCTCCTGGTAGTCGATACAGTCGACGTACACGCACTCGTACCAGACCTCGTCATCGTGCATGTACCTGATCTGCCCGTCCTCTCTGATCCCGATATGGACCGCGAGCGGGATGTCCGACAGATGCCATCCGGGACGGAAAGCGAGAGGCCCGATGCGAGACCTAACCTTCCCTTCCGGGGTCCTTGGTCCCTCCTCCGCATCGATCCATATGCCCATCGGCACCGGCTCATCAGAGAGGACGTACAGCGGGAACAGCTCTCCCGGCCTGTTCTTCTTTACCCTGAATAACTTGTATCCGATCATGATCCTCTCCACGAAAAAAGGAGCCTTGCGGCTTCCTTCCTCTCTCCTTTCTCAAAGGTGGTATTTCTGTCCGGTGATGATGTTCACCACCGTCTTGCCTCTTCCGAAGGCTGCCCTCATCTCGTCGAGCTCTTCCTCGGTGGCGGGTCTTGCGTTCCTTCTGTACTCTTCGAGGGTCTTTGTGGTCTCCTCTTCCCTGGCTTTTGTCGTTGCCTCTGCGTCGACCGTGTCCGTGATGTAGGTCAGCTTCTCGAGCATGTCGCTCATCAGAACCCTGCCGATCCGGTTTCTGGCTACTCCGTTCTCATCGATGGTGATGAGGCCCTGCTCCAGTTCCTCTCTTACCTTTTCCAGTTCCTTCTCTGCGCTCTTTTTCCAGTATGCTCCAAGGGCTCCGCTCAGTTCCTTTTCAAATCTCGTCATGGTCTTGTCCTCCTTCGTGGGTATGTGTTTTTCGTTATGGTATTAATCACTCTAAAGCACATTTATATCCACTCATTTCGGAGTCATAACCTGCACAAGGATTTCTTGCAGAATTTGTCTACATTATCTGGCCGGTCATGATGAAGTGTGCGTACTCCTTAGCGTGATCGATCAGGAAAAGGACCAGTTCATAGTAGCCCAGCCGGTTTGCGATCTGTTGAACCATGGGTACATCAAACATGTTCGTCTCCCCTGTGTCCCTGACCGCCAAGATCTGCCGGCGGACGGTGTCCGTAAACTCCCCGACCAGAACTCGGCAGACATCTGCACCGTAAGCAATCCCTAGGCTGCTGCCGTTATCCCAATTCACATGGATCGTGCCGATGTCGTCAACAGCGGTTACCGTTCCCCTTGTTCCGACCGGCGGTGCCTGCGGATCATCCATCCGAATCAGCTCTACTCTAGTTCCCTGAGGATACTGTTCTCTTAACCTCTCTACTTGTTTCTTATCCATCGCTCTTCTCCTTTCCGAAGGCTCTACCCTTCTACCACCTTAAGCCCGCCGATGGCGGGTAAGGCTGCAGGAGGCTGGCTCCTTCATTTATGCTGTGCGGCCATAGCGGAAGGCTGCATCTCCGTCAAGGTTCCTGGTCAGGATTTCCCTGGCCGTCTCAAATTCCTCTCCGACAAACCCGAGCCTGATCAGCCAGGTCCGCATCGCGAATTTCGGGTTGTCAACCTGGGGCTCTTTCGCGCTCGCACTTTTTGCTGCCTTCGCCTGGGCGCTAAGGGCCAGGCAAAGCTGAATGTAGCTCTTGAGCTCTCCCGCGTGGAGGCCGTTTCTCTTGTTTTCTTCCGGATTCGCAAATTGGAAAAGTCTGAACTCGATGGTTCCCTTTGTGAAGGTTGCGTGGAGGTTGAGCATGTGGTAGCGGCTGTCGTTGTAGTGCTGATCGCGTCCGTAACTCGCGTTGTTCTTCGTGTACCAGATGTCTGCGAGGTCCTGCATGGTCTGGGGCTTTTTCCGGTTGAGCTCTGTGAGGAAGTCCCTGTTCACCGTTCTGCAGTAGCGCCAGATCCTGCTCTGGTCGATCCGGATCGCGCTGGTCAGGAGCCCTTCGTGGCTGGCCATCAGGTTTGCCAGGTTCCTCAGGCTCCTCGCGTCGTGGCCGGCTGCGCCGATGTGGATGTGGACTCCGCACATGTGATCCGGGTCGCTCTTGGCTCCCTTGCGGCGGAGGACCCTCACCAGCTCCTGCAGGCTCTCGATGTCGTTGTAGGTGAGGATCGGCGTCACCATCTCGCATTTTTCTTCGTCGGTCCTTGCCCGGATGCTCGCGTCCCTCTGGAACTTCCATTCCCTTCCCTGGGTGTCGTAGGTGCTCCAGGTCTTGTAACCGTTGCGGGCTGCTGTGTACTCCACCCTGCCGCTTCCGAAGAAGTCGGCTGCCGCTTTCGCTGCTTTCTGCCTTGTGATGCCGTACATCTCAATCTCGACCCCGATGGTCTGTGCTTTCATGGCCTCGATCTGCTTTCTGGTTGCTTCCTTCATGGTATGTGCTCCTTTCCTGGATAGGTGTGTTTTCTTTTGGTAGTGTATTAATCACTCTAAAGCACACATATATCCAGTTAATTCGGAGTGTAACCTGCACAAAGATGGGGGCCGGAAACTGTGTATTTTATGCCTCCGTTTTTCCGCCTGCCGCTTTTGTCGCTTCGCGTTTTTTGGCCTGGCGGGCTTTCCACTTCTCCTCCTCGGTCTTTGTGCGGAAGGCACTGTTGCCGGTGAGGTTTTCCATCAGGACCCCTCTCGCCTCTTTGTACTCAGGCCCGTTCATCCCCAGGCGGGTCAACCAGATCCGGAGGGCGTATTTCTCGTTCTCGTCGCTTACCGCCTTGGCCTGAATGCGCTTCTGGTCCAGGGCCTGCTTGTTCATCATCCCGCAGAGGACCGTGAAGGTCCGCATCTTTGAGGCATCGTCCGTCTCCGGAAGACCGGAGAAGATGATCCTCTCCTTCGTGAAGGAAAGTCCATCGATCGCCTTGCCGTGTTCGCTCTCGTAAGCTGTGACCACGCCAAAGAGGCTCTCCGTCGTCAGGGTGCAGGCGTTATCCTGCAGGGCCTTTGTCAGACCCTCGTCCACCCGGAAGCTCGTGCCGAGCGCCTTATTGATCAATCCCTCTCTGGTGTAGAGAAGGTTGATCAGGTTCCTGAGCGATGTGCCCGTGTGCTGGGCCATGGGGACCTCCACCGTCAAACTGATTCGGTTCTCATCCTCTGTCTCGAAAGGCTCTACCAGCCCTTCCTCTGCCAGCGTCTTAAGGGGCTGGAGTCCAGCGCCTTCCGCGGTCGTGATACTCCCGTCCTTCTCAATGGTGTAGGCGCCGATCTCATAGGCGAATCTCGGTGCGCGGGTGTAAAGAACCTCAGCGCCGGTGATCTCGGAAAGCCTCTGGGCCGTTTCTTTTCTGTTTTCTGTTGCGAGCTTAATGTTCATCATGGTGTGTACCTCCGTATGTGTGACTCGAGGACCTATTTCCTCCGGGTATGGTATTAATCACTCTACCCGGAAGATATAGCAACGAACACATCCGACAAATATGTGTGGCAGTCAGTAGCCACTATGCACAAGCCTCGTCGTAGGTCAGTTTCTGCCCGTCACGAAGCACATAGGCCTCCGCAGTGATTCCATTATCCTGGCACCAGGCCAGATATCTCTTTACGATCACATCCACGAACTTCGGGTCGAGCTCGATGCCGCGGCAGATACGATCTGTCTCGCAGCAGGCGATGAGCGTACTGCCGCTGCCGAGGAAAGGATCGAGTACGATGCCGTTGGTCATGGTGGAGTTACGCAGCGGATAACTCATGAGCGCCACCGGCTTCATTGTCGGGTGGTCTTTGGATGAACGCGGCTTATCGTACTCCCAAACCGTCACCTGTTTGCGATCCGAGTACCACTGATGCTTGCCGCTCTGCTTCCAACCGAACAGGCAGGGCTCATGGATCCACTGGTACGGGCTCCGGCCCAGGACCAGCGCGTTCTTCTTCCAGATGCAGCAGCCGGACAGATAGAAACCCGCGTCCTTAAATGCCCTCCGGAAGTTCAGCCCTTCGGTGTCAGCGTGCCACACGTAGATGCTGCCGTCGTTGGCAAGGTTGGCGTGCATGCAGCGGTAAGCCGAGAGCAGGAAGTTATAGAAATCTGCATCGGCCATGTTGTCGTTCATGATCTTTCCGGCTGTCTCTTCGACGTTCACGTTATACGGAGGATCCGTCAGGACCAGGTTTGCCTTCTGCCCGTCCATCAGTCTGGTGTACACTTCTTCACCTGTCGAGTCTCCGCAGATCACCCGGTGCGGACCCAGGCACCACAGATCACCCAGCTTTGAGAAAACCGGGTTCTGCAGTTCTGCTTCCACATCGAAGTCGTCTTCCTTCACATCCTTCGTGTGCACCTTATTGAAAAGCGTCTCGATCTCAGGCGGATCAAAACCGGTCTTACCAAGATCAAAATCCGACTCCTGGATGTCTTTCAGAAGATCAGCCAGAAGATTCTCATCCCATGCACCGGTGATCTTGTTGAGGGCAATGTTGAGTGCCTTCTCCCTGGTTTTGTCAATGTCCACCACCGCACAGGGCACCTCGGTAAAGCCCAGGTCCATTGCCACGGTTAGTCTCTGATGGCCGCCGATGATCGTCATGTCCGCATTCACCACCAGGGGATCTGCAAACCCAAACTCATCGATCGAAGCCTTGATCTTCTCGTACTCTTTGTCGCCAGGTTTCAGTTTCTTCCTGGGGTTATATTCAGCCGGTTTCAGAACGGCGACCGGCAGCACCTTTAGCTCTGCTACTTTCACTTAGCCTTACCTCCATTTCCATCTTTTCGGCCTTATGCCGTTTTTCATAATTCCAAAAGTCATACCGGCATTTATCCGAGCAGAACTTCCTCGGTCTGCCGTTAGCATTTCTCCCTACTGGCGTTCCGCACCATGGGCAGAACTGCTTCGCGCAGGCGGCCAGAAAGCTGCTTAAATCCTGATCTTCCATTCCTTATCCTCCTGACACGAAACTCTCGCAGCCTGCCGTGGGCTGACACGAAACTCCAATAAAAAAGCAGCGATGGAAATACTTCCATCACTGCCTTTTGACAACGTTGTTTGATTGTGCGCAACCCTTTATCTATGGGCTTTTTCAGGGATTGCCCGGCTGCATTTTGCGGGCTTCGGATCCCCCCTTGCGAATTTCGCGATTTTTAGCGCGAGAGGGGGCGGCGGTCCTTGGGAACTTCACCGTAGAGAAGTGCCACGCCCCCGGCGTTAGCATTAATCTGATTCTTCTCGTATTCTACTTAACGAACGAAATTTGAGAATTAATAGCCACCAAAGCAGGTTCATTTATAGAGATACAGCTATATCCATCAGCCATAAGCTCAGAAATCACTGCACTAAACAAGTCGTAGCATACATCCGAACGTATAGTAGTTTTTAATGAATCCGAAAATGAAACCGAACTTGTTGTGAATAATTTGTCACAGTCAATTCTCGAAGTATGTGAAAACGGATTCCTTGAAGCATCAGCAACCTCATCAATATAGTGGATTATTGTCGATGATGTTAGCATATATGGTTTTAAGGTCTGGCATTTAATAAAACCATATGATGGATGCAGGCTATCTTTACAGATATACATATGCGCTTGCATTGCCAGATTTGAAGAAATATTTGGAAAAGGAACTTTCATTCGAATGACATCTCTGCTATTAATCAATGAGTAAACATCCTCCATCATCTATTTCAACGTACACCGGATTATGCAGCTCAGCATTATCGGAAAGAGCAGCTAGTGTATTACAATGCTGCTCAGTTAATTGAGGCACATCTTCATTCTTTAATACGAAGTATTTGTTGTTACATTCAATGACAAATGAGTTATTAATCATTGAACTAGGGTACATGCTGACCAGCAAAACCATCATATTTCTGTCAGATTCAGAAAAGTCCTCTTCATCTAAGTTAACTTGATACTCCCCACTTTTAATTCTGCCTTCTTTACACTTCCAGATATTCATCTTATGGGTAAGTTCCGATAACTCTCGTTCGGACAGTGTCTTAACAATGAAATGGCTTCTTTTTGCTCTATCAGCATCAATATTCTCTTGCGGATGCTCGAATTCTTGATCTGCGGCATAATTGAATTCCATTCTGTCTTTAGTATAATCTCCCCACACATTACTGAATACCGGTCCTCTTTCGTATCCTCGTAAATGGGAAAAATCAACGCTATCACCTTCCGCCTTTGCAAATGCTTCGTATAAAAACAAAAACTTTTGCAGTTTTAACGGTGAGTTATACTCATTAATGCCATTCCTTTGAAGCCATCCGCTAAGATGTAGCTTTCGTTTATTCGAATATATCATGTTCTGCCCTCCTTATCACCAAAAAACATTATAATATCAAATACGCTACAACAAAGCAAATGAACTTTTATTTTTTTGTTAGTAGTAGTATATCATATTTCTAATTGCAAAAAACAACGATTCTTATTGTGTCAATACTTGTACTCCTGATATCGATCATTAACCATGGTTTTTCTATCGTGGTGCTTTTTACACAGTGCTTGCCAGTTACTCCTATCCCAAAAGATCTTTTGATCACCTCTATGTGGAATAATATGGTCCACCACTGTCGCTTTCACGTAACGTCCTTCCTTCATGCACTCCACACACAAGGGGTGCACCTCAAGGTACTGCTTTCTGGCCTTGCGCCATGCAGCTCCGTAGCCTCTTCCGACAGCGCTCCTCACTTCCTCTGGGTGCATGGCTTTGTGGCGATCACAGTACTTCTGCCCTGATGAGACCAGTGCCGCACAGCCGGGATGCTTGCACGGCACCTTTGGTTTAGTAGGCATCAGCGCACCAGTCCCCACTCGGCAAACTTCTCGAAGCCACCGATGTGGTTAATGTATAAACGCGCTGTCTCAACCATTTCCTCAAAGGAAACCGATCCGATCATGTCATCGCCGATGGCACAGCAGACTTCTACAGGCATATCCATTTCCTGGGCCTTCAACCAAGCCCAAATATTCACAGAGACATCAGCCTTGGATAGGTCCTTTCCATGCAAACCGCCGCCGGTAACGCTGTCTGCCATGTCACTACCTAGCTTCCTGTTGGTAGCTCCCGTGTCCACGTCTGGGCCACCAGTCCAGTCGCCCAGCGGGTTGATCTCTGCATCCGGATACTCACTCCGGAGCTCCTCTGCCCTTGCATTACTCTGACAGATGATCAGTCGCTTATCATCCAGAATATATTTTCCGTCACAGCCATATTTGCCATAAATCTCCCGGGCTATTCTGGCAAGTTTCTGCTGCTCTTCCGTCACAGGCTCTCCCTTAAAGATCCCGTTGTCTCCGCAGCGGAAGCCCAGTTCCTGATTCTTTGCAAGGTGCGGATCCTGCGCCACTTCCACATAGTCGACTGCTACTTTGCCAGCGATGCGCTCCACCGCAGCTTCAATCTCATACAGAGGCAAGGAAATATCCGTCTCTGCAATGATGTGGCAGATGCCGTGTCCCAGAAGTACTTCCACCGCGATACGGGGATCATCTTCCAGTTCATACGCCATATCCACGATAGCTCCTGCAATGCGATCGCACAGCTTGTCCGGATGTGAAGGATTCACTTTCTCAAACATACTTCTTCCTCCTCATTCAAAAAGCCCCGGATACTTCCGAGGCTCTCACGCTTTTCCATGCTATAAGGATATCATCTTCCGCTATGGAGATTTTATCCCGTTTTGGACACGAAACTCAGGACTTTCCAAACAGCAGAACCGTCAGTCTGTCCAGTGCCCTGTTCTTGCGCTTGTAAGCTGTCGCCGGCTCAATGTTCAGATACTCCGCAATGTAATACGATGCACTACTGCCATAGTTGTTGCTGTCACTGTAAAAGGCCTCAAGGCAGTAGCGGTCTTCCTCGTTCAGCTCCTCCCAGGCAGGTTTAAACCAGTCCATGTACTCGACCGCCTGTCTGTAGCGCTCTTTCATGATGTCGATCTCATCGATGTTCTTGATGATGCGGTCTTCTGCAGCCTGCGGATTGTAAGCCTTCGGCATGCCGTCCCATCCAGGACTTCCGATACCAGCCATCTTGTCATAAGTCCTTTTGATCTCATCGTCCGTGCTGCTCAGAATGAACTGCATGGCGTCGTAATCTTTAATCGCAGCGATCGTGGCCGACCGCTTGTCCAGATACTTCCACATAATGCTCATGGTTTCTACCTCCGAAAATGAATGATCAGTTCCCCGGATTGACTCAGATTTTCAGATTTGCCTTTACCGCAGAGATCAGGTTCTGCTGTGTGGTGTCCTTGTGCTTTAAGGCATCCAAGACATCACTATCCACGGTATCCCTCGTCAAGATGTGGTGGACCGTCACAACTTCCTTCTGTCCCTGGCGCCAGAGACGTGCATTTGTCTGCTGATACATCTCAAGGGACCAGACCAGTGAAAACCAGATCAGAATGTGGCCGCCCTTCTGAATGTTGAGGCCATGACCGGCACTGGCCGGTGAGATCAGGCCGATCTGTATCTTTCCCGCATTCCAGTCTGCAATGTCCTGATCGCTTTTCAGGTCCCTTGACTTGAAGCCCTGATCCTCCAGATACTCCCGGATGCGCTCGTGATCATGCTGAAACCAGTAGGCTACCAGGACGTTCTGGCCGTTTGCCTGCTCGATGAGACCCAACAGTTCCTGCAGCTTCTGGTCGTGGATGACCCGCATCTGCCTCTCGTCATTGTAGATGGCGCCGTTTGCCATCTGCAGGAGCTTTCCGGAAAGGACTGCCGCATTGGCCGCATCGATTGTCTCGCCGTTCAGCTCCACCAGCAGCTCCTTCTTCATCGCGTCATACAGCTTCTGCTCCTCCGGCTCCATGTCCACGTAGTGATTGACCATTACTTGCGACGGCATGTCGAGATAGTCCAGTGCTTTCATGGAGACCGTAATATCAGAGATCCGGCTGTAGATCGCTTCCTCTGCACCGGGCAGTGGCACGTAGTTATACACCACACCGGTGTATGGATTCATGCCTGCGGGCTTGAAGTATGCTTCCCTGTACCTGCCGATGAACTTTCCCAGGCGCTTTCCATTATCGATGAGGTAGGTCTCCGCCCACAGGTCAAGCAGTCCATTGGATGCTGGCGTGCCCGTAAGGCCTATTATGCGCTTTATATAGGGCCGTACCTTCCTCAGTGCTTTCCAGCGCTGCGACTGATGGTTCTTGAAGGAAGAGAGCTCGTCGATTACCACCATATCAAAGGGCCATGGGATTTTGTGTTTCTCAAGGTAAGTAACCAGCCATTTCACGTTCTCTCGGTTGATCACGTACACATCTGCCGGTGCCTTCAGAGCCGCTTCTCTTTGCTTTGCGCTCCCTGTCATCACAGACATCTGCAAAAACCTCGCATGCTCCCAGGTGTCACGCTCCTCCGGCCATACTGTTTTGGCAACACGTAAGGGTGCGATGACCAGTACCTTGCTCACGTCAAAGCTGTCAAACATCAGGTCCAGGATGGCGGTCAAACTGATGCAGCTTTTCCCAAGTCCCATCTCAAGGATCAGCATTGCTTCCGGTGTGGACCTCAGAAAGTCCACACAATAATTTTGATATTCATGTAAATCACTTCTCTCCATTTGTTTCCCTCATAAGCTGGTGCAGCAGTGCCGGTCCGTCAAGGTCTGATAAGGCTTCAAAATACTGTGAACAGAAAAACCGGGTAATTTCCCGAATGTCCTTATTCGCCTTCGCATCCTCCGGGCTGATCAGATGCCTTTTGTATGCTGCCCGAAAGTCCTTCACTGCCTGTATGATGATGGCATTTGCCAATGCCTCATAGTTTCCTTCCATCAAAGCTCCCTCCAGGTAAGCGTTCCGATCTTTCCGGCACACCTAGAGATCGCGTTTCTGTTAAGACGCTTCTCCCGGATCAGACTGGCCAGCTCCTCTGACTGATCCCTGATGTCTCGGATCACATTGTGGTAATGCTCACGGATCTCATCCAGCTCGGTCCGGTGCTCCCGCTCGATCTGTGCCCATTCAAACTCCGATGCGTATGTCTCTGAAAGAGTCTCCTCAAGGGCGGTCAAAAAATCCGGTCCCATATGCTGATCGATCAACTCCATCATGTCCTTCAGGCAAAAAACAACTGCTGTTCTACCCTCCACCTCAATCACGTGTGCCATTGTCCACCTCCTTCAGGATCCCCGGTATCTGCTCCGGATCGTCCAGGATGAACACCTGAAAGCCAAGATGTCGCAGCTGCTTATGCCTCCGCTCCTGCAGGGGCCTTGGCCTTTTCCCTGGTGCCTTCACCTCCACAAAACCGATGCGTCCTTTCGGCAGCAGGATCATCCTGTCCGGCATTCCATCCGTTCCGGGAGATACCAGTTTCGGACACATACCGCCCGCTGCCTTCACCGCCATCACGAGGCTGTGTTCGATCTGCTTTTCTCGCATGTTTCGTATTCCTCCCAGCACTCTTCAAAGACATCAAGGCAGGCGTCGCATGCCCGACAGCTTTCGAGGTAGTCTCGAATGATCCTGTGCCCGTCACGATCCTTTGTGCTTACACGGGCCGGGAACTCGGCCTCATCACTTACCATGTCGTCTGCGAGGTCGGACTTGCGGCCTTCTTTGCCAAAATACTGCTCTCTCATATACTCAAAAAATGTCACGATTTGTTCCTCCATCACTTAATCATTTGGTAGGGTGTACATGGGTGCTGGTCTTTACATAACCCTCTATATAAATTTTTTTTTTATTATTTTTTCTATATAGACTCTTATGTACAGAAGGTACACCTATGTACACCCCCCTCTGAAATGCCTATAAATAAAGGGTTTATGGACCTGGCACAGTGCTGCTTGGTGCAGATCCATTGATCCGTTTTTTGTTCGTAACTGTTCAGAACCCCCTGCACTGACATAGTTTTACATAATAGTGACACGTAACATTTGATATTTTTCCTTAATAGTGATACAATATAATAAAAGTAACACTATTAAGGAGACAGATTCATG
>Ga0256405_10004233_pt1 | contig 27364 bp, 36 predicted proteins | sample RumenRJG_02DNA_FD_189096 | JGI IMG/M metagenome (GOLD analysis project Ga0256405, IMG submission 189096) | Bovine rumen microbial communities from Lethbridge, Alberta, Canada - RJG_02 | ecosystem: Host-associated > Mammals > Digestive system > Stomach > Rumen | place: Canada: Alberta... | reverse complement strand
CCGCAATCAGTAGCAGTAAGACCACTCCTATGACCACTCCGGTCAGGACGAGCGGCAATTTCCAAAACAGCTTAGCCCCTTTCAATGATGGTCTTAAAAACTCTTCTGAACACCGAAACGCAATCCATACAAACCCGGGGTGAACTGGTTCGCAAGCATGTTACGCAGTTTGCCCGAGAAGATGATCACATCGTGTGTATGTTCTTTGTATCGCTCTCCGGTCAGCGGGTCTCTGTAGCAGTACGTCATACCGCTATACCCAAGGCTGAGAATGGAGAAGAAGATCTGAAAAGTACTCTTTTTATTGAACTTATAGGTGACCACAGGAGAGATCTGAAAACCATAGTTGATACTATGTTTCAAGCCGTCATAATCGGTTCCGTCGATGATTCCGTCGGTCACACGCGGGAACTCCATACCGGTGAACACACGTGCCTCAAGCCATATACCCACCTTACCGTCGAACATGGTCTTCATTCGGTAGCGCATATAAGGTGCTATCTCGAATGCGCCTTGATGTACACGCAGGTCGGTTGAATACGTAGTGTCAATGAAATTCATGTCGTACGTAGTGACCGAATTGGCATACGAACCTGACAGACGCAGACCCAGATAGATACGTTCGGTCAGTTTCCAGCCCACCTCGGGACTCAAGGCGATAGACCATCCGTTCTCCTTGCGGTCAGAACGGGAGTCGTGGTGGAAATAGATGTCGAAATTATAGCCGTAGTAGAGTTTCTGTTTCCACATCGGAATAACCGCTTCAGGGGCAGCGGCTTTGACGCTGTCCCCAACGGTCTTCGTTTCACCGGCTATGGAAGCCACCGATGTCATTCCGTCTACTATATGGTCCTCTTGCGCCACCATCATGGCGAAAGGCGAAAGGACGAAAAGGGCGAGAAGGCAAAGTTTAGTCTTCATGTTTTTGATCGTTTTCGGTCATGTTCCTAATAAACAGATCCACGACGTGTTTGGTAATAACGGTCTTGCGAACCGCATGACGCACTTTATCGGCGGTAGAGGGACCTTGCTCCCCGGTAGCCAAAGCAGCGGCTTTCTCGGCTGCTTCCACATCTTTCTCACGCTGGTCGATCTTAGCACGCAGCTTATCGGATGCATGTTTATAGAAGAAATCATAGCACGGTATCGTAGCCTTCATGATATACGGGGTAAGGAAGGTCGTCAGCACACTGGCTGCTACGATGATCGGATAGATGACAGGATCGGTGACGCCCAGATTGCTACCGAGTCCGGCGATGATGAACGAGAACTCACCGATCTGCACAAACGAGAAACCGGTGGACATCGCATCTTTCATCGTCTCACCACCCCACCAGCAACCGAGGGTTCCGAAGACGATCATACCCACGATGATGACGAGGGAGACAAAGAGGATCGAATCCCAATAAGTGACCAGCGACGAGGGGTTGATCATCATACCCACGGAAACGAAGAAGATAGCTGCGAAGACGTTCTTGAGCGGTGCCATGAGTTTCTCAATACGGTGCGCCTCCAAGGTCTCGGCTAATATCATACCCATTACGAAAGCACCGAGCGCGCTACTGAATCCGGCTTCCTCAGCCGTCAGCACCATACCTAAACAGAGACCCAACGCCAAGATGATCAGCGTCTCGTCGTTGAGGTAATTACGCACTTTGCGAAGCAAGGTCGGGATGATCAGAATACCCACTACGAACCAAACCGCCAAGGTGATGACCAAGACGCCCACTTTGTTGAGCAACTCGGCTCCCTCGAAACTGTTCTTGACCGCAATACTGGAGAGCAGCACCAACAGCACCACCGCAACGATATCCTCGATAATCAGGATACTGGTGGCACCTTTGACGAAACGCGCTTTGCTCAGACCTGCCTCGTCAATCGCTTTCATGACGATGGTCGTACTGGACATACAGAGCATCGCTGCCAAGAAGAGCGAGTTCATATTGTCCAACAGCGAGAATCGTCCCACACCGTAGCCCAAGAGCAGCATACCTCCGATGATGGTGGTAGCACCCACGGCAGCCACTTTACCGCTCGAGAACAGGTTCTTGAGACGGAACTCCAGACCGATACAGAAAAGCACGAAGAGCACACCGATGTTACCCCACGCTTCCACGTTCTCGTGACTAACAAGGTTCTCTCCGAATAAGTTCGGTCCTACCAACACTCCGGCTACGATGTAGCCCAATACAACCGGCTGCTTGAGCAGCTTAAAGAGCAGACTCACTATGCCTGCCGTGATCATTAAGATGTACAAATCGTGTACCATAACTATTTAGTGAATTGGTGTTAACGGATAAAGAAGATTCACAATCAGGATGTTTGCGGCAAGGATGATGATATTCATCAGCAGACCTATCCGCAAGAAATCGCTGAACCGGTACCCTCCCGGCGCATAGACCAACATATGTGTTGGTGAACCGATCGGCGTAGCGAAACTGCTGCTGACGCTGATCATCAGGGCGATCAGGAACGGATAGGGTTCGTAGCCCAAATGGTTCGCTGCCTCATACATGATTGGGAAGAACATAGCTCCGGCAGCGGTGTTGGAGATAAACTCGGTGATGAAAGTAGCGATAAAACAGATAGCCGTCATCACGATGATCGGATTCGTGCCACACACATCGAGCGTGCGGTACGCTAACCATTCTGCGATACCTGTTTTTTCGATTGCTACGCCTAAGACTACCGAACCGGCAAAGACCATCAGTATTTCCCAGTTGATCGATTTCATCGCCTGTTCCGGCGTACAGCAGCGGAAGATGAGCATCGCGAATGCAGCAAGGAAAGCGCAGTTCAACAGCGGCAGGATATTAAGCGACGAGAGCACCACCATAGCTATCATAATAGCCGCGGAAACAAGGGTCTGCGGACCGATGTTCGGTACCTGCTCCGAGTCGTAGAAATAGAGCTGCGATTTAAGGTTCTCCGTGTTGATGTCCAGTTTCGGCGGACATTCCAGCAGCAGGGAATCACCGGCATGCAGTTTCACTTCCCGCGGCGAAGTCTTAAGACGTTTACCATAACGAGCCACCGCAACGACGGTCAGGTTATTATCTTTCTCAAAGGTCGTTTCGCAGATCCGTTTATGAATCAGGTCGCTATTCAAAACCACATAAGCGGTTCGTAACTGCCGGTCGTTATCCTGCTGATTTATCGTAAACAGCGCTTGGTCGGCGGTCTTAAAACCGAGCTTACCTTTGAGATAGAAGATATCATCAATCTGTCCGGCGAAGACCAAGCGGTCACCTTCTTGGATCCGTTCGTCATCGGCAACCGGTGACAGCACCTCATTCGCACGAACCAGCTCCACCAGCGAACCGCCATGAATATCTTTCAGTCCCAATTCAGCAACCCCTTTTCCGATATTGGGGTTGGCGGACGGCACAATCAGTTCAACGGTATACTCCGATGTCTCTTCAAACACATCTTCCGGTGTCTCGCGGTTAGGCAGCAGACGACGCAGTACAATGATACTTATCACCCCGACGCCCAGACAGAAGAGACCGGGCAAAGTGGTTGCCAAGACGTTCATCGCCGTGCCTGTACGGTCTGCGTAGAGCCCCGAGATGATCAGGTTAGGAGGCGTACCGATCAACGTACAGACACCTCCCATACCCGAAGCGTAACTCAGTGGAATAAGCAGTTTGGAAGGCGAGATACCTAATTTCTTGGACCACATCTTAACGATGTTCACAAAGAGCGCCACCACGGTCGTGTTGCTCAGAAACGAACTGAGAGCCGCAACCGGCAACATCAGCCTCAACACCGCACCTTTGTACGACTTCGGCTGCCCTAACAGATGACGCACAACCCATTGCAGCACACCGGTATGGGTCAGACCCGCTACCACAACAAACAGCACTCCGATCACAACTACCGACGTGCTGCTAAAACCGGAGAACGCCTCTTTGGCATTCAGCACTCCGGTCAAAAACAGGACAGCTATGCCGCCTAAGAAGACCAGATCCGAGCGCAGCTTGGTAAACAACAGCACGGTAAACATCGTGAAAACCGTGATGATCGTGATCCAAGCGTTACCACTAAATCCCCACAATACAAATGATTCCATTTCTTCTAACTATATTTTCCTCAAATAATCTTTTGTTTTCGACCAACGACTAACGACTAACGACTAACGACTAATTCCCCTCTATCCGCCAAGCGGATGAAAGATGTCCATACCGAAAGCTTGAGTGAAGGCGTCGGAGTTACGGAGGTTCTCCGCGGTGTCGAGTTGCACTCCTTTGCCGGGCGTCATCAGCAGGATGCGGTCACTCAGCGCCAAAGCCAAGTCCAACTCATGCGTGGAGATGAGCACCGTCTTGCCTTGCTCGTGCGCCAACTGTCTCAACAGGCGAAGCACCAATATACGATGCGGCAGGTCCAGATGCGCTGTGGGTTCATCCAAAAGGATGATAGGCGTCTGTTGCGCCAAGGCTTTCGCAATCAAGATCCGCTGTTTCTCGCCGTCCGAGTGCGCGTTGAAGAACGTCTTCGCCACCTCTGAATTCTGACTTCTGACATCTGAACTCTGAAAGCCCACTTTCTCCAAGGACTCCGCAATGATCCGCTCGTCCTCATCCGTCAGTCCGCCTAAAAACGAAGTATAAGGGTACCGTCCCATCGCTACTACGTCATGTACGGTGGTGTTATCCATTGACAGCCGTTCCGTGAGGACGAGCGCTACCTCCTTGGATTTCTGAGTTCTGACATCTGAATTCTGAATGCTGAATTCTGAATTCTGTATTCTGAATTCTCCCTCTATCGCCGGTTGCAGACCTGCTAAGGTTCGCAGCAAAGTCGATTTGCCGCAACCGTTCGGACCCAACATACAGACCATCTCACCCGTTTGGAGCGAGAACGTCAGATCGCTCTGAACCCTGACTTCTGAATGCGGATCTCTATACCCGATCGTCAGTTTATTCGTAGAAATAGATTCGTTGGACACGGCGTGAGACAGATGTTAGTATTTCATATGTGATCGTTCCGAGTTTGTCGGCAAGTTCCTGTAAGGGCATATGTTCTCCGAAGACCTCCACCGGATCACCGGGACGTGCGTCGGCTTCGGTCACATCGATCATCGCTTGATCCATGCACACGTTTCCCACCACAGGGCAACGTTTACCGCGCACATAGACCTCGCCGCCGTAGTTCGAGAACCGACGGTCGAAGCCGTCCGCGTAACCGATAGGTATCACCGCTATCACGCGGTCTTCCTCCAGACGCGTATGACGACCGTAACCGATGGTCTCACCCGCCTTAACGGTCTTGACGGAGAGGATCGTGGTCTCCAACGAACATACATTCCTCAGTTGCGCGCCGTTAAACGAGAAGCCGTACAGACCGATGCCTAAACGGCACATGTCGAACTGGAACTGCGTAAACCGCTCAATACCAGCGGAGTTGCAGATATGTTTGATGATCCCTTTGTCCTTTAATCCTTTCTTCAGCTCCTCTGCACAACTATCGAAATACTTGATCTGCGAGAGGGTGAAATCGTCAAACTGCGCCTCGTCCGAACCGGCGAGATGCGAGAAGACCGAACGGACAGAAACGGCTTTCTGATGCGTCAGGCGGTCAATGAGCCAAGGGATGTCTTCCTTGTAAAAACCAAGACGGTGCATGCCCGAGTCGATCTTGATATGTATCGGGTAGTGCTCCAGACCCTTCGACTCCACGGCTGCGATGACCGTCTTGAGCGACTGATGGCTATAGACATTCGGTTCGAGGTTATTCTCCAAGATCAGATCCATCGCAGCCACCTCGGGATCCATGATGATGATCGGCAAAGTGATGCCTGCACGACGTAACTCTACCCCTTCATCCGCTACTGCTACTGCTAAGTAATCCACCAAACCCGAAGCCTGCAATGCCTTGCTAACATCCACACTACCGGCTCCGTAAGCGAACGCTTTCACCATACAGGTCAGCTTGGTCGTCGGACGAAGCAGCGACCGGAAATAACGCACATTCTCCACCAACGCCGAGAGGTTCACTTTGAGTACCGTCTCGTGGGTCTGATGCAGAATACGGTTTGAGATCGTCTCTTCGTCGTAGCCCAAGGCACGCATCACCGCCGCACAAGTGCGCACGTTCTGATGCGTCGGATCCTCGATCACTTTCTCGGAATGCACAAACAGCTTCATCTTCTCCGCCCGTTTGGCGTCCAAGGAAGCGAAGTTCTCATCGTGCTCATGACCGATATACGTGATCACACCTATTGTCGGACGAATGATCCGCTCCAGTTTCTCCATCTCCCCGGGCTGCGAGATTCCGGCTTCGAAGATTGCCAAGAGAGGTCTTTCAGGCGAAGCCTGTCTGTCAGCCCCTCTCTTAAAGAGAGGGCGTTCCTCCCCTTGTGGGGAGGTTAGGTGGGGTTCGAGCTGCCACACGCTTAGCGGCACGCCTATCTGCGAGTTATACGATTTAGGCGAACGGATGATGGTGTAGTCCTCTTTGAGGAGCTGGTACAACCATTCTTTCACCACGGTCTTGCCGTTCGAGCCGGTGATACCGATGACCGTTCCGTTAAACCGGCTACGCACATGTGCCGCCAAGAGCTGCAAAGCCGCTAAAGCGTCACCGGTCACGAATGCCCGCACGCCTTTTGCCTGCAACTCCGGTATATACTTTGCCCCGTCGTTCTTCTCTGTCTTGAGTGCAAAGAACAAAGTCTTCTCCGGCTCAGAGCCAAGCTGCCTGCTGTCCGTCAGCAGGTAGTGAATCTCCACATCATCATCTCCCGTCACCGTAGCAACAGTCCCGATTGTTTGTTTTATTTCCGATAGTTTCATATTCGTGTAATAAGGTCAAAAACCTTTGAGGCTGCAAAGGTACAAAAAATTTTGCATATATGCAAGAAAAAGAATTAAAAAATAAGAATTATTGACAATTTAGGTCATTAACGATGGGCGAGAAGATGAATGCGAGAGGAGCATATATTTTATTCCGCAGAGCGGATACTTTGGGCAATGAATGCCTTGATTTCTTCTTCAGTCGGCAACTGAATATGGTATTTCTGCACAAACAGATTCGGATCCAAACCACCTGTTGCATACTTGACGACCATTTCTCCGTAGTCCGCACACAAAAGCAAGCCAATGGGCGGATTGTCATCAGCCGTCATCACTTCGTGCTTGTAATAGTTCAAGTACATATTCAATTGTGAAGCGTACTCATGGTGGAACTTGTCAATCTTCAGTTCAACCAAGAAATGGCATTTCAGCACGCGGTGATAGAAAACCAAATCGATCTTGTAATAATCGCCATCAATCAGTATTCGTTTCTGACGAGCCTCGAAGCAAAAGCCATTCCCCAATTCCAGCAACATGGTCTGCATTTGATTCAAGATAGCGGTCTCAATATCCGTTTCGTCTATCTTCTCATGCGACTCCAAGTCCAAGAACTCCAACGCAACAGGGTTATGCAGCACATCTTTCGGCGACAAGTTTTGAGCGGCTTGATTGACCAGTTTGGAAAGTCCCGCTTTGTCCTTCGACAACCCGCTGCGCTCATAATAGAGTGTAGATATTTGGCGGTCTAATTCGTCATACGTCCAACAGCCTTTGATGGTTTCTATTTCATAGAAAGCGCGTTTGAGCGGATCGTCTATCTTGGAAATTGTCGTTAAATGCGATAAAGGAAGGCGGTAGAACAACTTATCTGCCGGAACTTGCCACGCTTGTTGTTCCAATTCGGCGGATGACGTCCGCCGATTTATGATGTTTTCAGATTCGGCGGTTGTCGTCCGCCGAATTGCTTCGGGTAGTGCGATTTGAGCATTTTGCACTTGTGCGCCAATATAATTCAGAACCTCTCGCCCGAGTTGAGGATAGACCAGATACAAGCGTCGGAACTCACGGAAACGACGCTCCGTTAAGCCTTTAGTATGCAAGCGTTCTTCCAAACGTTTGAGCAATTTAGCACCATATTGCGCTTTGTCTTCGCCGTTCTGCTCAAACTCCACGATGTAGCAGCCCATAAGCCAATTACGCGCGGTCAAAGACATATTGACCGCGTGAGCCGCTTGTTGTTGCAAAGCGGTTTGTATGGATGCAATATTTTGGACTAATAATTCAAACGTCATAATGAAAAGTACAAAAGCGGCTGCAAAGGTACAAAAAATTTTGCATATATGCAAATAAAAAGAATTAAAAAATAAGAATTATTGACGATTTGACGATTGACGAGGTACGATTGATTGACGATTTAAGTTAATCAGAGGCGCTTCAGAAGTGGCTCGAGACCGGAAAGGAGGCATCCTAGACCATGCGATTTATAATATCACCGTAATAATCACATATACAATACTTTACATTCAATTTTCAAACATTCAAAAAGTGTCATATTTTTATGTTTCAATTACACTGTTTTATACCACTTTCAACCCTCCGACAAATCACATTCACTCGTACATTTAAATTCATTTTTTTCATTTTTAACTCTTTTTATTTGCATATATGCAAAAAAAGTAGTAACTTTGCACTCGATTTTAAAATGCGCTAATTTGCGCATACACGTAAGACGCATAAAATAAGGAACGTGGAATAGGAAACGTGGATAAGGAAACGTGGATAAGCAAAATGGATTATCAATATATAAATAAGATTGATTCGCCGGCGGATTTGAAGAAGCTGAAGGTAAGCGAGTTACCTGCTGTGTGTGCGGAGTTGAGGCAATTCATCATCGAGGCGCTGAGTAAGAACCCCGGACATCTCGGTTCGTCGTTAGGCGCCATCGAGTTGACGGTGGCACTTCATTATGTCTTCGACACCCCTAACGACAAACTCGTGTGGGATGTGGGGCATCAGGCATATGCGCATAAGATCCTGACCGGAAGGCGGGATCGTTTTCACACGAACCGTCAGTTCAAAGGTCTCTCGCCGTTCACGAACCCGAACGAGAGCGAATACGATGCTTTTATTGCAGGGCACGCCAGCAACTCTATCTCTGCCGCACTCGGCATAGATATAGCAGACCGGCTACGCCTGACAGAACACAGACCGGCTACGCCTGACAGAACACAGACTGATATACCTGCCTCTCATAATACCGTAGCTATCATAGGCGATGGAGCGATGACGGGCGGTTTGGCTTTTGAGGGACTGAATAACACCTCGATGGACAAGAATAACCTGCTGATCGTGCTCAATGACAACCACATGGCGATTGATCCGCTCAAGGGCGGTATCACGCAGTATCTTGTGGATCTGACGACCAGTTCGACCTATAACAAATGGAGGTGGAGATTATACCAATTGGCGGAGAAGATGCACCTTGTAGATGAACATAAACGGCAGGCTTGGCTTCGCCGCAACAACAACCTCAAGGCGATGCTCAGCAAGCAGCCGAGCAATATCTTCACGGGTCTGAACATCCGTTATTTCGGTCCGACCGACGGGCACGATGTAGAGGGCTTAGTGCGCATCCTGAGTGAGATCAAGAACCACCGCGGACCCAAAGTGCTGCATATTATCACCAAGAAAGGCAAAGGTTACGCTCCTGCGGAGAACGACCAGACCGTTTGGCATGCTCCGGGGGAGTTCAATGTCACTACCGGCGAACGCCGGAGTGACTTAGTCGAAAGTCAAAAGTCGAAAGTCGAAAGCATTCCCCCGTTGTGGCAGGAGGTGTTTGGCGAGACCTTGTTGGAATTGGCAAAGAAGAACGAGAAGATCGTTGGTATCACGCCGGCAATGCCGAGCGGATGTTCGATGAGTATCATGCAAAAAGAACTGCCGGAACGGGTGTTCGATGTGGGTATTGCCGAAGGACACGCGGTGACATTTAGTGCCGGTTTGGCGAAGGCAGGCATGGTGCCTTACTGTAATATCTACTCCACTTTCCTGCAACGGGCGTACGATAACATCGTGCATGACGTAGCGTTGCAGAACCTACATGTGGTGCTTTGTATTGACCGTGCAGGTATCGTGGGCAACGACGGAGCTACGCACCATGGACTACTCGATTTAGCGTACCTGCGTCCGATACCGAACATGCAGATCTGTGCGCCGAGAACGGCTGAAGATCTGAGGGAGATGTTGCGCCTTGCGGAGACGATGGAAGGACCGGTGGCCATTCGGTACCCCAGAGGGAGAACGAATGGCGAAGTACAAAGGAACAATGTACAAAGTACAAAGGTTCAGTACGGAAAAGGTGTCAAGTTGCGGGACGGAGAGGATGTAGCCGTACTGACCATCGGGGCAATCGGAAACACGATGGTAGAAGCGATTGAGTCTGTCAGTCCGAAGGACGGTCTGTCAGCAAAGCGGTCTAACAGCGAAGCGGTCTGTCAGTCCGAAGGACGGTCTGTGAGCTTTGCTCACTACGATATGCGGTGGTTGAAACCCTTGGACGAGGAGATCTTACACGAAGTGGGTAAGAAATACAAGACCATCGTGACAGCCGAAGATGGTATGATTGCCGGTGGTTTCGGAAGCGCTGTACTGGAATGGATGAGCGACCATGGTTACACGCCGCGCGTCATCCGTCTCGGCGTCAACGACCAATTCGTAGAACACGGTTCCACCAAGGAACTATATCATATGTTAAAACTTGATAAAGAAGGATTATGCGAATCATTGTTGCATGTAATAAATGGTACACAGCCGGAAAAATCAATGGAAGCGAGTTTTTTACAGGTCTGATTAAAATGGAGGTTGTCGAAATACGCCGAAGAATTTTCACTATATTTTTACAAAATTGTATTACAAAAGTATTACAGAAAATTTTGTGTGTTATTGCAGGTGCAAAATCATGTGTTATTGCATATGCGATTATTCAGAAGAATCTGGAAGTGTTTGGAAGTAATTGGAAGCCGTTGGAAGTCTTTGGAAGTCTATGTTATACTTCCACGCATACACACGCGAAATAATAGATAAGGAGTATGGCTACGTTTAAGGCAATAGTTAGAACAAGTTACAAGCGAGTGGATGGCACATACCGAGTGTACATCCGAGTCACACACAACCGGCAGCAACGGTATTTGCCTACGCCATTCTATTTGACGCAGGAGCAATTCACAAAGAGCGGAAGGATAAAAGATGCGTCGGTACTGGATAAATGCGAGGAGAAGATACGCGAATTGCGTGAGAACGCCAAGCGTTTAGGTTTTGTCGGCGACGGCCTGCCGATAGAGCATTTCGTTCAGTTGCTCGGAGATCAGGCAAGCGAGATAGATTTCATATCGTTCTTTCAGCGATACGTGGAAAAGATACGGAAAGAGGGTCGTGACGGAACCGCCGACCTCTACGAGTGTGCGCTTCACTCGTTGCACAACTTCAACAAGAATAAGCCGTTGTTCTTCTCACACATCACGAGGCAGTACATGCTGCAGTACTTCGAGTCTCTGAAAAACCTCAAGCCGAACACCCAACTCAACTATATCTACAAGATACGCGCGGTGTATAGCGCGGCGCAGCGACAGTACAACAATCCGGAAGTTGGTCTGACAGTCGTTCGGTATGGTGTGTTCGACCTTATCAAGCTGCCGGAAAGAACATCGGCGAAAGACAATGCTATCAAGACAGTCGAACAGATGCAGGCGCTCATCAACGAGCCGTACACGGGCCTATGGACATGCGACCTTGCAAAGGATATGTTTATATTGTCGTTCGTTTGTTTCGGCACGAACATAGCCGATTGGATTACGATGACGCAAGACCAATACAAGGACGGCATATTGTATTACCGTCGCAAGAAGATTGGGCGCCAGGCTATGGAAAAAGCCGACATGGCGATTCGCGTGCCGGAGGTAGGTAAGATTATACTGGAGAAGTATAGCGGTGATCCGAAGTACATCATCAACTTCGGTCGCCAAGTCCGCAACAACAGATTCGTGCGGTACATTCATTATTTCTTCGCTAAGATAGGTTTAGAGGAGATGCCGGAGGGAATCAAGATGCACGACATCGGTTCATCGAAGAACGGCCGCTACACGTTCTATGCCAACAGACACTCAATGGCTTCGTTCGCCATCAATGTATGCGGCATAGACTACATGATCGTTCACGAGATGCTGAATCACGCAATGCCGTCGCGGTTCAGAACCACGGACGCATATATATGGCGCGACTACAAACACTTGTGGGAAGCAAACGAAAAACTCGTGGCACTGTTCGATTGGAGTTTCTATACCGAGCAGCACCACGAGCCGAGTAAACAGTATTACAACGTCACTTCAAGGAAGCAATAAAAAATGGGCAGTGCTGTAACTGCCACCTCTTTCTTAATTATTCACATCCTTTCTCAAAGCCTTGCGGCGTTTTTTTTAATACTATCATCGGATCGCCGAAATACTCTTTAGTATTAGATGGATATTCTTCTGGCTCCGGTGGAGCGTAGAAGCTATACTTTATGGAGTGTACAAAAGCATACCATGACACATCTCGGTGCATGTTCTGTAATTTCTTCCGACTGAATCCCATATAGTACTCACGAGGTTTCAATGCCTGAACTATGCCTGTATCTACATACTGCCGGAAAATCATGTCGATAAACTCACGTTTCGGAATATACTTTCGATCTCTAGGCTTGCATAGACGCTCGATGAAATAGCGGAACTTCCTCGATTTACGCTTGCTCAACGGCTTGATCCATGTACATTTTACATTCCAGTCATTTCCTTTGTCAGAAATCTTAACGTCGTCGTTCTCTTCGAGAATCTTGGCATTGATGATCTTGCCGAGTTCATGCACATCTCCGGTCTCTTTATCAATCAAGACGGCTGTATGCTTATCGCAGCTAAAGCCGAGATCATAATTTAGTTCTTCCATATCTTATTCAATACACGTTTAGCGTTGAGGTAGTCTTGCTCCTGAATGACAAAGGTCTCGACACGACGGCCGAAGCCTGTCTTTTCCGGATGCACCTTGAGCAATAGGACGAAATGGCTTCCGTCTTCGGTCTCATTGAGCGAGTAAATCTCGTTCACATCGACAACAAGTTTCTTGATGTGTATGCTCTCGCCACGCAGGGTGGTATGCAGCATATCTACATTCTGGAACTCCAAGAATTGAACTTCCTTCTTGCCAGTTAAGATATATCGCTTCAACCTGCGGAACGGCTCGATCAGTTCATGGACGAATCTCTTTAGTTCCCTACGCATTATAGTGAACTGATACGCAAGCGTCTTCTCTATCAGGCAGCCGTAATGCTTGTGATAGTATATACCTTCATAGAACGCTTGCGGCGCTATCTCCTTATGGTTACGTGACCAATAGTCCACGGCGCCCATATACTCGTCATTGGTTAGTTCTACGTCAAATCTCATACTTATTCTAATTTTAATTCGGGTTCTTGGATTGGTTTGTTCCATATCCGCAAGCAGCCGAGGCGCATGATGGCTATCTGCTCCTCCAAATACAACTTGTAGTCGTTGTCGTTGCTGTGCGTGTACCGAGCGAGATGCGGCGCTCTGTGAGGCTCAAAGATGACACCGCAGTCCTCCATGTAGTACATCAGTCCTACCGGCGGTCTGCCTTTGGTGAAGCGGCTCTGCGTGTAAGGCTCCGGGAACTCATGCTCCACGAGGTACGCCCAGCATTTGTCCTTTATGGACTCCGGCACCACGTAGTACAGATGCGCTACCTTACCCTCGAAGTGCGTGCCTGCCTTCTTGAAGTCGGCGAGGAAGTCAGAGTACGACCGTTTAATCTCGAACTCGGTCAAGTAACCTTGCTTGCTAATCATCAGCAGGTCGGCCTCGTGTGTTTTGAAATATCCCCATGACACGTTCGGTATGAAGATATTCACACGAGGTCCACCATAATGACCGATGATGAGTCGCATGATTTTATCAACTGTCAGCTCTGTTTCCATTTTCAAGATTCTCTATTTTATCGAGGACATCGTTGATGCGAGCGGTCGCGGACTCGATGCCCTCGATGAGTTTCTTCTTGACTACCAAGTCGGCAATAAGGACATTCACTTGCTTGCGCAGAGTAGTCACCGAACTGGTGGCTGCTCGTTGCTGCAGGTCGGCAAGTTTCTCCTTGTAGTCGTTGATGATCTTCTGCTGGTCGTCGTTGCGTTTGTTCGCCGCCATGAGTTTGTTATGCAGATCCTCGATGATAGACATGTCGTCCGGCGTGTCTGTTCGGGATATATGCTGCACTATATCGTGACACTTGAACCATTGCGCCGCACCGCCGGTAAGAGAGACCTTGACGGATTTGGTCGGGAAGCAGACGTTCTGTATTGCGCCGGTGATGTCGCCGATAACCTCCACGGTGTCGTATGGTCGCCACACGTGCTTCATAAATTCTTGCTCGGTCATTGTTTCTCCTCCTTCTTTTGGTGTTTGAGATGGAAGTCGATGATGTAACGCTTGGTTGCGGTCTTGCAAACCTCATCGACAGTCTTTCGGACGGATGCAGGCAGTTGCGATTTCTTTGCCATGATAAGCAGATACTCATCATAGTATTTCTCCGGGTTATACTCCGGGTCGCCGAACTTCTGCAGCATCAGTGCGTACTCGTTACGTCTGTTGTACCGTTCTTTGTACTTGCGCCGTGCAGCACCGAGTACACGTTTGATCTCTTTGCCTTCCTCTACGAAGAAAGGCAGCATCTCTTCCTTCGCGAACGAAGGCGTTGGTAATTGTTGCTCTGCCATAAATCTAATGTATTAAAAATCTATCGTGGCTATAGGAAGTGTTGTAGAGTATGCAAAATTTTCTCTTTTACTATTTTTAGGCCTTTCGCCGGATAGATGGTATTTATAAACTCCACCAGACCTATCTTCCTTAATATAACCATATTTAATCAAACGCTTATACGAACTATATGAAACCTGATTCGCATTTCCAAATTCATTTATAATTTCTGTTATTTGGTGTGCATCAAGTTCATGCCCTCCAAAGAATAATAAAACCATTAAGATTCCTTTATCCTTATAGTTAAGCCTTTTGTCGAGCAAATAGTCCAACATTACAACATTAACATTCTTCTTTGCCATAATCAGTCCTCCTTTAATGTAGGACATGGTGTCCAGTGCGTTACTTGGCTGACTGTGGTGTAGCCGGTACCATCGTCCGTGGTGTTGTTGCCGCAGTAGCCGATTTCGGGGTTGTACTTCTCCAAGAGCGGAGTCTCGAAGTCTTGTTTGTACACTTCCTTGTTGTCCTCGAAGACGGTGATAGTGCCTTCTGTGAGGATAAGTTGCCCTTTTTTCGGAGTGTCTTCTCCGACGGGAATCCAGCGCGAAGCCGGAATAATCAATTTGTCGTCCATAATACGATCTTGTTTTTAGATTTGTAAATTGTTTGATATTTGTTCAGACATCCATCGGTTGATGTAGTCGTCCACTTGTCGAAAATAACCATATCTTCTTGCAGGAAGGAAATATATCTGATTATTCGGAAAGCATTTTCTGAACACATCCGATGCGAAGCTGAACGGAACTTCATTGCCTTGATTTACGAATGTGCAGCTCATACCTCCAATAGTATTTTCTTGGCGTTTTCGTAGTCCTCTTTGGAGATGGTGGCGTTCTGGGTAGTTGGTGCAAAAGACTTTATCTGATTACCACCTTCACAGTCGAGAATCGTACTCTTCGTGCCAAGATAATACGTGTCGTCTTTTTTAGACACCGACGAAATTTGGTCAGTAGAGAAGATAATCTCATCAATAGTCTGTACTTTTCTGCCAAGCAAATCAAATGGCGTTACATTTGTGAATTTAATAAACTTTGCCATAATAGTTTTTTTTATTGGTTAAACTTGGTGGGGTTGGAGAAGCGCTTTGCATACTCCTCTAACTCCTCCATTTCTTCTGCCGATATGCGTTCACCTGCGCATAACTTGGCGTAGATACTACTCGCTTTCTCGACTGAGATCATTCTGCGGCTTCCTCATCCGTTTGTTTGAGCATAAGCAGACCTGTGACGGTGCTGAACAGGTCAAGACTCGTCACAACGATGGTGTTGCCGTTATTGCGGATTTCCAACTTGGCATTGTCCTTGCAGCCCATCGCATTGGTAAGCGTGTCAAGCATACCGTAGTTTATACCGATGATGTCTTTCGGATGAAGCGGCGAGTTCATGGCTTCGGCCAGTACCTTCTCGCAGTTCGGGAAGTTACCAACTACATTCTCGTCTGCGAAAGTATATATGATTTTGCTTCCGGTGTTATCGGTCGCAACGAAACCATCGTTAGTCACTTGTATCTCGTTGTGTGAACAGATACGTTTGAGCGATGCGCCGGAGACCATCTTGCCTTCAAGGATAGCAATCTCTTCGGGGTCGAAGTTGCAGATGTCCTCGATTTTGGCTTTGATAAGCATGTGCGCTTCGGTAGCGTAAGCATAACCGTCCTTGAAGCATACGCATTGCATAGCCGGACGCAGTTCGTCATTAGCTGTGATGTCATACAGCTTGACTGATTTAGAGAAGTTTCTTCTACTCATAATGTTTTTGATTTTAATAATTATACGGATATTTGTAGCCATGCTGATCCACGACGGGTGGGAGCGGCTTGCGCTGACCCTTGCGGCGCGGCGGCATGACTTGGTTATACTTGCGATAGAGCGTCTGGTTGAGCGGACGGATGGCAATGCAGTTGAGTACCGAGAAACAACTGTTGCCCTTGCGAACCGCCTTGCAGTAGAACGTGAACTCGGTCCGCACATGGTAGTCGCGCAACGGCTCAATCATACTGACGTAGAAGCAGTCGGGCAGTTGGAGCGCGACCGAGCCTTGCGTAAAGCCCTTGCGTGGCTCCTCGGTGACGATGACCATGCGAACCAAATGCACCCTGCCTTTCGAGACAATCTGCCGTGGTGGCATGATCTCCGTCACCAGTCCAACGAACTTCATTGTGTTCGGGCGTTCTTCCATTATTCCACATGCCAATTACGGGCTTGGCTGAGCCATTTATTAAAGCGGTAGGTCGTTATCCACCGCACGATGAAATAGGTTATCATAAGACGATTTCCTTTTCTATTTCAAGTAAGTCTCTTAATATATGCCGGAACTTGTAAACATAATTGCATTTCGCGATGCAAATATGGCCTGCTTTATATCGGATGGCAAAGTACCAATCATCGCTTTCCTTGACAAAGAAGAACTTGCTGCAATCCGGTCGCCAATAGGTGTCGATATATTCGGGGTCTTTCTTAAACCCATTCTCCTCCAATATCTCCGGCGTGAGCGGGATGGGTGTTATCTCTGCACCTGCAAACTCACTTGTGCCTTCCACATAGATGCCGTTTATACCTTTGAACAACTCTGTGACTCTTTTGGGCGTTGTTTCAAATACCGGTTCTGTGCCCGTGTCATCCACTTGCACCTTAGCATACACCCAGTCACCAATCATTAAATCTTCTGCTTTCATAATTTTTGTCTCTCAATAATCTCCAAATCATACAATGGAATCATATCCTTCATTTCTGCCATATTGTCACACATACCAAACTCACTACCGACTTTTTCTTTACCGAATTGTACGCGGATAACAGTCATGCAGAAACAGCAATCTGTAAATGTTACTTTTACATCATACTCATCTCTTAATTCTCCCTTAATATCGTCCCTTGTAAAAGCATCATACACTTTTTTTCTGTCCTTGGTACCGAATGATTTTTCAAGTTCCTCGTCTCTTAATCCCCAAACTATATTCTGGTACTCTCTTACATGAACAATGTCACCATCTCGGATTACTTTGCCGTGAGAGTCTTTTACGGATGAATACATCAGGCCCTCAATGGTTTTCTTGCCATCTTTTGTCTCGATTTCGTACGTCATATCATTTAGAATTTATTGAGTTTAACTTCTTCCTCTATTGCTTGACAGAGTGCTTGCTTGGCTTCTTCGACACGCTGATGTGCGGCTTGCAAGTCCTTCTCTCGCTGCGTTTGCCATTCCAATGTAGCATCACGCAGACCATCCACAGGACAACCGGCAAGCCACGAACGGAGATTAGGACAACCTTTGCTTCGCTCGGCTTCTTGCTGTGGAGTGATGATTGGCTTCCAATGAGTGATGTCCGATTGGTATCCGGCAACTTTCCAATAGTTGTTCTCAAATTGCAAAATGCACATGTAATTATTTCGTTTGAAAAGTGTAAGATAATCTCCATCCTTTTCCGGTAACCGCTCCTCTACACTCACCCATCGAGGTTCTTCATACGAGTGCTTCTCATGCAACTCTTGGCAGTAGTAGTACCACGCATCGACTGCCTTGCGGATACCCTTGTTGTCGCCGTAGATTTTGAGCCAACGCTCATACTCTTTCAGGACCACATGTATGTCGCTTATGTTGAAGAATATATAGTCCTCTTGGATAGCAACGACACCGTGCGGATCGCCGCCGATGAAGTCGTTATGCTCGTTCTTCGGATAGCCCATGATGCGGCAGAACAAGTCCACCTCATTCTTGGCGTATTCCTTTGCCAGATCAGTTACAATCTGACACGCTTCGTTGATGCTACATTTCATCAAATTGTCTTTTACAAATGCCATATACTTATCTGTTTAATTCGTTTGCTAATGCTTCGCAGAGTGCTTGGCTCATGTGGCACTCGACGGCGTTGCCGATGAACTTCTTCTGCTCGGTCTGCGTGCCGACCAGCGTGTAGTCCGTGCCGAAACCCATGATGCGTTTGAGTTCCGGGATATTGAGCATACGCATCTTAATATCCACGATGCCGTACATCGCCATGAACTCCTTGATCCGAACCATTGCGTCCGTGTCGGTCTTATAGATAACCACCGCCATGTCGCCTTTCTCGGTCGTGATGAGGTACGGCGGTGTCTTATCCATCCGTGCGACCAGCGTGAAACTCGGATCGTCGATACTGCCGCCTTTGGACTGATAGGCAGGGTTCATCAGGAACTGACTCTGCTCTACCGATACCAGCTTCATCTTGGGGACTGCTGTAACAGCTTGTGCAGGCTCGTCCAGACTGGCAGGCTTGCTCTTGCCGTACTGCATATCCATAAAACGGCTGGTGACGAGCGCATGGCGACCTCTTGTCGTAACTGTGGTAGCAGGCTCATCTATCGAATGATTGTGATCTGCACCACTATAATACTCGGAGATAAAACTTGCACCAACCAGCGCATGATGGTCTTTGCAGGTGATAGCGCCACTCGGCTCGTCTATGCTCACGTTCTTGCTCTCCGGCTCTCCGCTGAACTGTTTGCTCAAGAACTGCACCTTTGCCACGCCCAGACGGTTCTGTGTCGCCACTACCGGACACGGCTCGTCAAGACCAGGAGCAACGTACTTGCCGTTCTTGCTGAACGAGTTGTACTTGACGATGAAAGCATCCTTGCCACCGGCTACGAACTTAATCAGTCCGGCATAGATACGTTCCAGCGTGCGCTCCGTAAGCGGTTTCTTGCGGTCGAAGATAGACTGCCCTTCGTTATCTAATTCCAGCACGTCCCGCACCGGCTCCCACGGCTTGAGTGCCGTATGGAACATGTCAGCTGCGCGACCGCCTTTGCAATGTGTCGGCTCGGGCCATACGACCGGCATATCCAACCGCGAGAAGATACCGAAGAAGCGTGTGCGGCTCGTCCGTGCGCCGTAGTCCGCTGCGTTGAGCAGACGGTGGTCGAACTTATATCCGCGCTTCTCCACGTTGCTGACCCATTTGAGGTACAGCCTGCCCTCGTCGCGGCTGATAGGCTTGCCGTTCTCATCGAGGTCGCCCCAACACATGAACTCTTCCACGTTCTCGATGTAGATGTAGTCCGGCTGCAGCGCGTCGATGTACCGGAACAGATGTTCTGCCAGGGTGCGGCTGTCCGCGTCTCTCGGCTGACCGCCTTTTGCTTTACTGAAATTGGTACACTCTAATGATGCCCACAGCACGACACTTGCACCGGGGTTCTTTGTGCGCTCTTGGTCGGTGATGGCCTGCAACGGCTTCATGTCAAGCGTGCGGATGTCCTCTGTGAAGTGCTTTGTCTTCGGATGGTTGGCGGCGTGCGACTTGATAGCGTTCGGATCGTGGTTTACGCAAGCAATAACCCGTGCGCATTTCTTTCCGCCGAGCCTTGCCCTCTCCACGCCGGTACTTGTGCCGCCAGCGCCACAGAATAAGTCTATGTATAATAATTCGTGTTTCATATCTCAATACTCTAATTTAGGACGCTCTTTGGCAATTCCATTTTCAATTAGCCAATCTGCAAATTGCATATAGTTCTGTTTGCAGAATGTTAAGCCATATATCTTTACGTATTCTTCAAAACTCATGGCTATACCTCCACCGTTATTTCGAGTTCATACGACTCTCCGTCTTGCAACTCCGGGATTCCTACACAATCACCACCGTTAGGATCAAAACGATACTCTGTCGTTCTATATTCACGGCGGATAGGGTTCTTAGCGTATAGGAATACCTTCCCATCGCTATCTTTTGCTACGAATAGTTTCATAATTAGTCCTCCTCAAAAATGTTATAGTCGGCTCCGACGCAGAACCAATGGTCGAAACATTTGTCTGTGCGCTCAATCTTTAGGAACTCAGGCACGCTGTCTTTCCAATAGACTTTGACTTCCTCTTTATTGAAGAAGTTATGGCGGTGGATCACTTCGTTCACTTCCGTCACGAACATCGCCACCTGCTCCGGCGTGTAGTTGCGTTTGCCTGTTATCAGACCTATCTTGTAGAGATCACAGTACCCGATCGTCTTGGCTATCATGTCGTAACTCTTGCCGAGGTCAATCACCGGCTCGATACTTGCAAAGGTCTTGAAGCCTCGGTGGTAGAGTTCTTTCATTTTGAATATGCGTTCGGCGTTGGTGCTGGCGTGCGGTTCTTTGTCGTCGCAGCCTGTCAGCGTGAAACCGAAGGCGATAGAATCGCGGTGTATGTCGTAATAGGAACTCACATCGAAGTCTGCCCGCTTGGTCAGCAGCTTAACAGGCACATCGTAGTCGATGCAGGTGTCAATCGCCGCCCATGTCAGACCTTCCGTCTCGGGAAGCAGAGGGTCGGATGTGAACGTAAAGAACAGACCGTGGTTCTGTAACTCTTGCAAGTTTGCTGCCAGTTCACGCTCGAAGACTTTGAGCGCGTCGTCTTCATCCTTGAAGCATTTCTTGAGAGTGGCTACCGGCGCACCCATGGCATGTCCCAGCAGTCCGCGTTTGCAGTAACAGTACTCGCAGTCATTGCTGCATCCTACGTAGAAGTTGCAGGCATATTTGGCATACTCGCCAGCCTTGCCTTTAGGCATATAGATTGCCTTACTCATACTCATTCCTCCTGTTTGGTTAAGTTAATACGCACATCCATATGCTCAACTTTTTCGATAATTTCTTTTGGCTCATTGCCATTGAAATTGAAAATAAAAGTATTTTTGCTCATAATTAGTCAATCAGTTCATAAGTGTAAACAAATACAATCGGATTGCTCTCGAAGAAGCCACGACGTTTGAGACGGTCGATGAGTTCCTTATAGGCAAGATACGGAGTCTTCCACCATACCTTATCGCCTTTGAATGAGTATGCGTCTTGCAAACGGAAACCTTTTTTGATAATGAGAAGACCTTCACGCAAGCAGTCTTCATCAGATATACCGCACAACGGCTCTACCTTGATGTCGGTTATCTTGATGTGGTGCAACATGTGCTCGGCCTTGACGAACATCTTATTGTTCCATCCTTGATGCTCCTTGAGTTCTTCTTCAAGTTTCCAATGCCGTCCTTGATGCTTAATCTCTCTCGCTATCTGTGAATACCGCTGTGCAATAGCAACGACTTCTCCGACTGCATACATCGAACGTGATACGATGCGATTGCCGCTACAGATGATACATTGCTGTGTCTTGGTGTCGTAGCCGACATTCATATCCTCTACAGGATCTTTCAGGGCGACTCTGCGTGTCATATCTTTGAATTTTTCGAACGTGGCTTGCTGTAAGCCAAACTGCTCGTTAAACATAATCTTTTGCATAGCATTCCGATTTAATAAGCCTTTCCGTGTTTGCTCGGCCTGAGTTTGTTATATTCTGCTTTCATGCAAATATGCTTCTCGATGTCTATCCCGTAGGCACCACACAAGTGCATGAGTCTCAGGAACGCATCTGCTATCTCGTCCTCGAATGTGTCTTTGATATTTCTCTCGAAAGTCTCTCTGTACGCTTCTCGCAGTTCTGCATTCGGCAGTCCATTGAAATAATTCTCTTTCTCATATTGCACATACAGAGGAAATTCCATGTTGAACTTTGATAAATCAGCGTGCCGGTTCTTTCGGTCCGCCTCGACTGCTTCACTGAGTTCGGTCACAACCAACATCATAAGCGTTGGTATGTTTTCTTTCTCGAATCCTTTAGCAAGTACGAGTTCGTACTGTTCTCTACACGCTTCGTTAAGCGATAAGTTTTCAAATGGTTTACTCATTTTACCCTTGATTTAGAATTTCATAAATAACTGTTAATATATCGTGCATACCGTCGAGGTATGACTTGCGGCACCGACCTCCGTAATTGAGGTGGGAACCGATGTAGTGGTCTGCCATCGCCTGCAGGCTCTTCTCGGCAAACGGCTCCGCGACAATCATCTGTCCCACCAATCCTTGTGGGATGAAAGGAACTCTGCCACTTCGGCATCCATCTCCGCTCTTGAGATAGTCGGCCAACTCTCTCTCAAAGCGATGAGCCAGCGTTTTGCTATCCACATTTCCACCTGCTCGGTCGGTCTTCCTGTGTCCGTGTCCGGTACTCCGTAGGTATTCTCCCCGATTACCCGGTACAGATTGAGAAACGCTCCGGCTTTGTCGGTGTCGTTGGTTTGTTTTGGGATTAGTATCATGGTTCATATCACGCAGCTTGTTTGAGTTCGAGATCAATCCTGTGTCCGCCAAGGAACCACCAGAAGATATTACCACGGGCTATCTCCTTGCCCCAATAATCACTGTATTGTGACGGCTGGCATACTACCACGGGACCGCCCATGATGCAGTTGAGTTGCTTGCGCACTTGGTCGTAGTTATCTTCGATTGCCTGGAGGATGGTTTCTTTGGTTACGTTATCTTCCGGAACCTCGATTGAGAACTGCGCCGTGCCATAAAGGTCGCCGATGCGAACTCCTAACTTTTTCATAATGCCTCCTTTCGTTACCATTCCGGCAAGCGGAACCATTTGTTGATTTTGATTTTGCAACCTTTGAGGTAAGTGAGCATGTACGGAGGGCAGTTTCCTACCTGCACCACTACTAACTCGCCGTCAAATGGTCGCTTATCGGGATCAGACTCATCGAACTCAATCCATGATGCAGCCATCTGCGCCATGACAGAGAGACGAGTTGCTTTCAGTTCTGCAATCTCCTTCTCCAGTTCGGCGTTCCTGCTAATGAGACGTTCTGCATTATCGAGAAGACGCTGTGCATCAGTCAGCATTTCTTCTTTCATTAAATCAGTTTCCATTGCGTTTAATGTTTTCTTGCTCTATCAGAGCGTTGTTATACACTTCCGTCAAGCGTTTCTCTGCCATCTTGAGCGTGACGATCTCAAACACACTATAGAACTTAGTAGATGTCTCTCCGGGTCCGACACGTGTGAAATGCAGCTGCCCGATGGCTACGTGGCTCTTGACCCACGCCTTACCGTATCGTTTGTACGCATCATTCTCGGACACCTCGTCTTCTTTGCGACCCTCGATGGCCTGCAGAGCGAACGCCGCAAGAACGGCTGCTTCACGGATATTCTGCGCAAACTGCTGTGTAAGTGTTTTTGTGTCGATAATCATGACTACTGTCCATTACAGATTGCGAAACAGAGAGCATTGTAGTCAGAGCGTGCTTCGTCCTCTACGCTGTACTCAAAGATCGTAGGACGCTCCTCGTTGATAAACTGAATGGTGACATCCCATTCGTGCGGTTTGCGTGCTCTCGGCTGCTTGATTGCATTTAAGCGACCTACAAAGCTGATACGCTCGATGTTAATGATAATACCAGAAGGTAATTTGACAAATTTCTTTTCCATAATTTAATGAATGATTAGTTGAATCTCTATCCATATCGTACTAACCTGCAGGATATACAGTTCGCTGATATCGCGATGCCGGTCGTGGAACTCGCAGGCCTGATAGTAGATGCTATATGGCACACGCTCCGTGACCTTAATGTCGCGGTCAAAATGTTTCTTACTTATCGCCTGCTGTATTGAGCGCGATGTAGTGTATGTTTTCTTCTTGTAATATCCGTAGTGCTTTCCGTCCATGGATAGAGATTGATATTAGTTACAAATTAGTTCGATCGCCAGAGCGCCGAAGAAGATAACTTTAATAATGTCGAATACCAGACCTATGAGCAACCACTTAACATTGTCGGCAGATGCTTTTATTTTGTCATAGTCATTCATGGCTTAAAAGAGGTCGTCGATAGCACTCTCGGACTGCTTTGCTTGTGCTGCGCGTCCGTCGGCTTTAGGTTGATACTTGCTTGGTGTTCCCTTGCCAAAGAACAGTACGTTTCCGTTTCTATCCTTCACATCCGCCCAAGCATCGTCTTTCTTGATGGTAACGTTGTGCGTCTTATTGTCTGTGGGATTTTTGCACTCCTTGACAAACAGGCACACAGTCTTGTGCTCAACGCCTTGCTTATCGACGTATATGCGCGGCTTGACGAAGCCGTTCTTGATTGCTTGACTGATTGCAGTCAGGTCAATATCTACATTAAGATTCTGATTCATTACTGTTGATAGGTTGATATTGTGACTCATAACCATGCTGTACCGCCCAATCGTCTATGTACTCCTCAATCATATTGTCGTGTGTACCGTCTGCTCGTCTGTGGTCTTGCGACCACGTTGTCTCACAGCGCATCACATCGCCGCATAGTTGCGGTTCCGACCAATACTCGAAGAACTCCTTGCACATCTGCTCTGGATAGAACTTGACGAACTTCATCACGGCTGCTTCAAACGCTTTCTTGCGTTGGTGGAACGCCGGACTGTCGTACTTGCCTACCCACTTGATGATACCAGGACTGTGATATACGGCCAGTATATGCAGGTTATACATCTTGGCATCGTCCATCAGCACGAACCGTCTCTCTTGGAACATCTCGACCATCGCTATGTCTTCCCACTCCATCTGAAAGCGCACTTTCGAGCGGAGCGACTGGAGAGACCGCGCCACGATAATCTTTTTGTCAATCGAGATCAGTTCGGCTGGTGTAAACGATTTGTTATACGTATGCGTCTGCAAAAACTGCGACACCGCGAACCGCAGACGCTCCGCAGATATACCGCTCTCCTTGATTGAGTATTTGAGCGTACCCCAGAATAACTCCGGCATATCTCGCCAAACACTCTGCAAGAGCAACACCTGCTTGTTTATGTCTTCCTGCGTGGCAGGACTGTCGCCATCGAAGACCGACACCTCCAGCACTTCTGCGCGACGGTTGATATAGCTGCTTTCGCTATCGAAGCGCCGTGCGAGTTGCTTGGTGCCGACATCGAGGACGCTCATCAACGACTTGGCATCGCTTGTTTTTGCTACACTTGTTTCCATATTACGAATTTGCTAATGCTTCAACGAACTCGTCCACTCGTTTCTGCCTTGCCTGTCCTTCCGGTGTAACGAAACCCGGAACGACCTGCTGGGCACGCTGTTGAGACCGACTGTCAAGCTCGAAGTGTTCCTCTGCCTCCCAACACCGCTGATTTATGTAGGTTGACAGGTTCTTCTCTTGCGGCACAAAGCAACCTTGACGCAACGCTTGTTCACGTTTCGTCTGCTGTGCTTGGTAAGACGGAAGAAGAATTACCAATACTTCCCGCCAGTCTTTGTGTTTCTTCTTGAAGTTTGTGAACTCTGTCTGCAATCCGCGTTTCGTACCTTTGTACGCTTTACGGAACTTATCAAACATATGTTCTTCTTCTGAAATAGTCTCAACCTCCACGGTCTCGCTCTCAACCCCCTTGGGGGTGTTATCGTTAGATAACGAGGGGTTATTATTTACATTATTTATTTTAATACTATATTGTGTCGGATTTACCGATTCGGATTTTCCGCATCGGTTTTCCCGATTCGGTTCTTCATACACATTATAGATGGACTCATACTGTCCTTTCTCGTTACGGAACGATTCGATGTAAATATAACCTGCGTCAGATAACTCTGTAAGAGCGCTCATCACGGCATCCTTTCCGTCTTTCGATAATGTGGATAGACCCATTACCGAATAATCCCAATCGTCAGGGAGTGAAAGCATCAGGGACAAAAGCCCCTTTGCTTTCAAACTCAACTGACTGTTCTTGAGATGATGTACGGACAATACCGTGAAGTCCTTCGTCTTATGTATCTTGAACGCTGACATGGCTTACTTCGCTTTCAGAAGTTCTTCAACAAATTGGTTGGCGAGGACGATGCGCTCTTTCATAGCGGCTATGTCTTCCTCGTTGCGCTCGATGCGGATGCAGACGAATCCGTTCTGCTGCATCTTGTCGAAGAAGATAAAGTCGCACCATGGGAGATTGTTGCACTCACAGTGAGATTGGCATTGCCAGTAGTATTCTGGCTTCTCCGTCTTCAACTCCTCGGCATTGTGGATCGTAGCCTTGTAGCGCATGAACGTCTCCGGCTTCGGACATTTGATCTCAATGGTGCCTACCGGCTTGCCATTCTCATCCAACACAACACCGTCCGGGCTGTCGCCGTAGTTAGGAATAGTCTGGTGCAGAATAAAACCTGCCTGCGCAACCTCACATTTCATGCGCCCCTCGTACACCTTACGTGCTACGTCTTCGTTCTCTTGTCCGTAGCGGATAGCCTTGTTAGACAACTCCACGCGGTACAGATACTCCTCGAAGTAAGCATCATTCTCTACGATGCTCGGAAACAGATTGCGCTCGGACGCTACTTGGTAGAGATAACCCTTGGCGGCGTCGGAGAACACTTCCGGATTAGGATTAGACTTGGTAGCCTTACCTGCTTTCATCACGAAGTGTACATTACTGCTCGTGATATTCCCTAGTCTTGCGCGAAACCAATCGAATGAGCCTTGTTCTACACATGCGATCTGCTCACGCATCTGCTGGGATAGTTCTTGTGTTTTAGCCATAATTACTGCACCTCCTTTAATTCTCCGTTGACTAACATATACCATGTGTCTGCCTTGATTGTTTCGCCATCAACCACAACAGCTTTCCATTCTTTAATGTCGTAGTTGTCGTCGTTTTCCTCAACGATAACGAGGACCGCACCAAGACCACCCTTAACCTTTACACCGCTGCCACGAGCAACGGAAAGTCCATTTTGTCCGCTTGCGGACTCGCCGCGCGAAGTAGCCGCACCACTATCGCCAGCCGTAGCCGCACCACTATCGCCAGCCGTAGCCGCACCACGATAGCCAGCCGTAGCCGCACCATAATTGCCAGCCGTAGCCGCTTCGTGGTCGCCCGCTACCGCG
>Ga0256405_10004232_pt1 | contig 27378 bp, 29 predicted proteins | sample RumenRJG_02DNA_FD_189096 | JGI IMG/M metagenome (GOLD analysis project Ga0256405, IMG submission 189096) | Bovine rumen microbial communities from Lethbridge, Alberta, Canada - RJG_02 | ecosystem: Host-associated > Mammals > Digestive system > Stomach > Rumen | place: Canada: Alberta... | reverse complement strand
GTTTTTCAATTCTTCTTAACATATTCACATATCCCTTTTGATTATTTATCTTTCTTACAAGTTTAATATCGGTTTCATTTCTCAAAAACTTTAGAGATTTATTTTATTATGTTAAGAGTTTGTTACATTACCTTAGCATTTCATGTCTATCAGCTCTTTAACGGTGTCTTTAATCAATCCGTACGACCATCTTATAATTACAATACCGCCTAATATACCTATGAATGGATCAAAATATGTAATATGAAGTGTTTTACACAATATAAGTGCGACTATTGCAAGGACAGATGTTAAAACATCCGCTAATATATGTAAATATGCGGATTTAAAATTGCTGTCTTCTTGTTCTTCTTCATCATGTTTATGTTCACAAGTTCCAACATGTAAGTGTACATCCTCACCTTTCATTATGAATATACTTATAATATTTACAACCAATCCTACTATGGCTATCAAAATTGCGTCAGAAAATATTATAGGAACAGGATTTATAAATTTTGATAAAGATTCTATTATTATGCCAATTCCTGTTAATCCCAAAAATATTGAACTGGTATAAGCAGCAAGTGTTTTAATTTTACCAGTTCCATTTAAAAACTTATCAGAATTTTCAAATTTTCTTGATAAAAAATATGCTAAAAATGTTATACCTAAAGCAAGTGCATGTGTCCCCATATGAAAACCGTCGGCAAGCAATGCCATTGAATGAGTAACAATGCCGTAAAATATTTCCAAAAACATCGTTATAACAGTTAATATAATTACCAATAAAGTTCTTTTTTCTAATATTTTTTGATATTCATGTTTCATTTTCTACCTCTGCTCACATAAATTCAATACCCTTTTTATAAAAAAATCTAACACCCCACCATGGTATAGTAAAATTTTATTGCAAATATTTTTATGCTACAATTTTTACAAACAAGGAGATTTTTATGAAAAAGATTTTAAGTATTTTATTTTTGGTATTTACATTTATATCAGTTCAACATTCTGCCTTTGCAGACGCAACAACAGGAACAAACTCTACAAATTGGGATAGTAAAGCCAGTTTAGAAAGGGTTAATCGTATTGGAAATGTTCTATTAACGAAAAATAATCTTCCCCAAGGTATAACTTTTACAGTGTCTGACGAAGATGCTGTTAATGCTTATGCAGATATAAATAAAGAAGTTCATGTTTATAAAGGATTGTTGAAATATGTTGATTATGACCACGAACTTGCCGGAGTAATTTCGCATGAAATGGGACATATAATTAACGGGCACTGTGCTAAACAAACTCTCTTAAATGCAGCAATAAATTCTGTTACAACAAACATTGCAAATAACACAAAAACTACAGCAGGAAATATTGCTGTTGCTGCAGGTAATCAGCTTGCGACTTCAAAAATAAGCAGAAATGATGAATTTGAAGCTGATTTAACAGGTGTTGATTTAATGGTTAAAGCGGGATATAACCCTCTTGCTATGATTTCTGTTCTTAACAAAATTACCGGAAATTATATAGATGTTCTTGAAACTCATCCATCAGGTGAAAAAAGATTGATGAATATTTATAATTATATTTCTTATAATTATCCGCAATATACAAAGGAAGTTTATAATACAGACTCATACAAAAAAGCATTAACAATGATTAACGCAAATGTTCAATTGAGAAATTCAAATAAAAAATTACAAAAAAAATATGAAAAAGAACAAAAAAAATTATTAAAGAAAAGAGAAAAAAGAGCTAAAAAAATGCAAAGTTCACTAAATGCATGGGATGCATCATTTGCAACTCTTTATTACATGAGCGGTTCTAATTCTGAAAACAATAAATAAAAGGAAAAATTATGACAATAAATATTCAACCGGAAGTAATTCAATATAATGCCGTAGGTGTTTGTGCACAAGGTATTGCTATACAAATATTTGACGGAATCATTCAAGATGTACAGTTCTATGGCGGATGTAACGGTAATCAAAAAGGAATTACTGCACTTGCAAAAGGATTAAGTATTGATGAAGTTATTTCAAAATTAAGCGGAATAAGATGCGGGAATAAAGATACAAGTTGTCCGGATCAACTGGCAAAAGCTTTAATTCTCTACAAAAATAAAAGATTAGAATTCAAACAAACTCCTGCAGAAAAAACAGAAGTAACAGAAGAGGCTTGATTGTTTAAATCTTTATCTTTTTTGTAGTTTTATTTTGAACATATATTTTATACAAAATTGTATGCTCGAAATTTGTTGTGTTTAAAATTATAAGCCCTTACTATTGCAGGAGATATTTTATGTGTTAAACTTTTTTTAGAAAGTGCAGTATTTATGAATATATTATTTATAATTGATAAAATTGAGTTAAAATATTTTGAATTTAATAACTTGGTAACAAATTTTTGGTTAATAAAAGAATTTTTAAATAGAGGATATAATGTTTCAATAACAACCGAAAACAAATTATCTGTTGTTAACTCAATGGCAAAAGCTGTTTGTTATAAAGCTTATGAAAAGAATGGAAATATTTTTTACGAAAATATTGAACGACATTCAAACATTGATGATTTTGATTTAGTAATGTTCAGACAAGATCCGCCTGTTGATTTAAATTACATAAATTCAACATACGTTATGGATTTTGTTGACCAAAATAAAGTTTGTATAATTAATTCACCGCAGGCAATAAGAAGTTTTAATGAAAAGTTCCATGCTTTACATTTTTCTGAATTCATGCCGGAAAATATTGTAACTTCAGATAAAAACGATATAAAAGAATTTTTGGCAAAACACAAAGAGCTTATTTTAAAACCTTTAAATTTATGTTTTGGTTCGAACGTAATGTTTTTAAAAGAAGGAGATGTTAACTTAAACAGCATAATAAAATCAATGACAAATGACGGTCAGACTCTGATTATGGTTCAAAAATACATTCCTGAAGCAAAATTTGGAGATAAGAGAGTTATGACATTAGGCGAAACAGTGCTTGATGAATGTGTACAAAAATTACCAACAAAAGATGACTTTAAGTTCAATACTCACAGTGATGAATTTATTAAAAAAGCCGTCTTAACTGAAGAAGAAAAATTAAATTTTACTAAAGTTGCAAAAAAACTAAATTCAATGGGAATTTATATGGCAGGATTGGACGTTATAAATTCAAAAATAATAGAAGTTAACGTAACAAGTCCATGCTATTTTATAAAAGAAATAAACAATCATTTTTCAACAAAATTGGAAGTAAAAATTTGTGATTATATAGTTTCAAAGGTAGAAGAAAATATTTTTTTAAAAAAATAAATTTGATAATAAAAACTATGAAAAATTTTATCAGAAAAAAATAAAAATTTGGGATGAACAAATATTACTTGTTCACCCCATTTATTTCAGGACTAATCCTTAATCTCCAGCTGTTTAGCATGTTTATTTTCTATCTCTTGTTTTGGAATATTGATGGTTAAAATACCGTTTTTATAGTGTGCTTGTGCCTCATCAATATTAATGGGTTTGTCAAAAGAGATTTTTCGCATGAAATTGCCATATCTAAATTCTGAAGATTTTACAGACTGCCCTTCTTTTAATTCTTCTTTTTTCATTTCAGCCTTTATTGTTAAATAATCTTTTTCTAATTCAATTTTTATATCATCTTTTTCAATACCGGGAAGTTGTACACTCACATAATAATTTTTATCACATTGCTTTACTTCAACAGGCGGAAGCATTTCACATTCTTCTTTTAGTGAAATTGGCATAAAATAATGATTTGCAGAAAGAGTATCTCGTAATAAATCCGTTAAATCATTACCTATAATATCTAAATATATACTTGGCTTTCTTTCAGATAAATTATATTTCATATTTTAGCTCCTTTCTCTAGTATTTTTAAAATACCCAATTTTAGAAGCTTTTTCATCAGACTTTATAAGAATTATTTCAAATTAAATATAGACTTTTAGACAATAGAATTCTATTTATAAAAAATAAAGGACATTTGAAATTTAATTCAAAATGTCCTATTTCTTTTTCCTCGTTCTAATTAGTGATTTTCTCACCGTCTATTTATATAAACCTTACCCTACACTTCAAGGAATAATCTTTGACCTACAATATTAGGTTTATTATTATAATACCCCGCAAAGTATCCGCCTTTTACCGGACGATTTTTTGCATAATATTCCATAGATGTTGCTTTTGCACTCATACTTACAAAAGGATTACCTGCAAATGGATTAGATGAAGTTATTTGCTTAACTTGTTCTGTAGGTTGAATGTTAGTAGTCGCCGGTGTTAAAAATGTCTGTGTTAAATAATTGATAATGTTTGCCATAAATCTCTCTCACTCCTCTGATGGTATGTCTTTAATGACAAATTTTCAAAAGTCATATTTATTATACAAAATTTTAAATATTTTTGTAATATTTCTTAATAAAAATCATATATTTTATGTAGTATAATAATCATATGGATAGAAATATATTAATAATAGGAAACAGTGCAAAAGAATTTGCACTTGGACAAAAACTATCAAAAACAGCAGGTATAACAAACATTTTCATAGCTCCGGGAAATGATGCAATGAAAGAATTTGGTACATGTCTTGATATAAGAGAAGATGATGCGGCAGGATTATTAGATTTTGTAATGGAAAATGCAATAGACTTAACTATATGCACCAGCGAAAAAGCTATTAGAGCCGATATTGTAGGAATATTTCAAGAAAATGGTCAAATGATTTTCGGGCCAACTTCGGCAAGTGCACAAATAGCTATTAATAAATCTACCGGTAAAAAATTCTTATATAAATTACACGTACCGACAGCCCGATTTGGTATTTTTGAAAAACCTCAACAAGCAATTGATTATACAAGAAGTTCTATGTTACCGGTTGTTGTAAAAACTGATGAACACAGAAACTCAAACGGAACATTGATTTGTTCTGCGATGAGTGTAGCTAAATCATTTATCGAAGATTGTTTTGTAAGAAACGAAAAAAGAGTAATCGTAGAAGATTTTGTATATGGACACGAATTTTCATACTACGTAATAACAGACGGTTATCATGCAATTCCTTTAAGCAGTGTTGGTAATTACAAATTTGTACTTGACGGAGACGGAGGACTTTTAACTCCGGGGATGGGTGCATACATTCCTGATTATAAAATAACAAGAAATGTTGAAGATTATATTATGCATGAAATAATTTTTCCTGCATTGGATTCTCTTTCTCAAAAAGAAACACCTTATGTAGGTATACTTGGTATTGATTGCGTTCTTACACCTGAAAATGAAATTGTTGCCTTGGAATTTAATCCGTTTTTACAAGACCACGACTGTCAAGGAATTTTATCAACAATAGAAGATAATCTTTTTGACTTAATGTATGCATGCGTAATAGGGTCGTTTGCCGATGATTATGAATACATAAATACAAAAGATGAAGTCTCTGTGTCTTGCGTACTGTCAGCAGGGAATAAAAACGGAAAAGTTATTTCAGGTTTAAATAAACTTGATGAAGATACTCTTGTAGCACATTTTAATACAAGAAAAAATGAATACCTTGAATATGTAACAACCGGTGATAGAACTCTTGTTATCACTAAAAATGCTAAAACATACACATTTGCAACTGATGCATTATATGATGAAATCGCATTGATTGAATTTGAAGGGAAAACACACCGAAAAGATTTATGTGCTGTTCTGGATGTATAATATAAAAATATAAATGTCTTTTACATTTGTTATAGCTTTGAAATATATGTCTAAATTATTTTCTAACAACCATTTTGCAGATAGCATAAGATTTCTGGAAGTAAACAAATATAATTTTGCTATTTCAATTAATTTTATATGTCAAATATGACAACTTCAATATTAAAAGATAATATTAAAATTTAATTTTTACAAAATTATTGCAAATAAAAAAATACGACGGTTATTTGACCGTCGTATTTTTTATTATAAAACTACCAACTATTTGTTACCAGATTTAGCGATAATTTCTTCTTCAACGTTTCTAGGAACTTGTTCGTAGCATTTGAATTCCATAGAGAATGTACCACGACCTTGAGTGTTAGAACGTAAGTCAGTAGCGTAACCAAACATATTTGCAAGAGGAACTGTTGCTCTAACAATTACGTTACCTGTGTTACCTTGAGGTTCTTGACCTTCAACTCTACCACGTCTTTTTGAAATATCACCGATAATATTACCTGTATATTCATCAGGAATTTCAATTTCAACTTTCATCATCGGTTCAAGTACACAAGGTTGTGCTTTTTTAACACCATCTTTTATGGCCATTGAGCCGGCAATTTTAAATGCCATTTCTGATGAATCGACTTCGTGGTATGAACCGTCATAAAGTTCAACTTTAACGTCTATCATAGGGAATCCTGCTAAGATACCGCCTTCAAGTGCTTCTTCCATACCTTTTCTTGCCGGTTCAATAAATTCTTTCGGAATAGCACCACCAACGATTTTGTTTTCAAATACAAATCCTGCATTTTCATCAGCCGGTGAAATTCTAATTTTAACGTGTCCGTATTGACCTTTACCACCTGATTGTCTTTGGAATTTAGATTCTTGTTCCGCATTTCCTCTAATTGTTTCTCTGTAAGCAACTTGTGGTTTACCAACATTTGCATCAACATGGAATTCTCTCAATAAACGGTCTACAATAATATCAAGGTGAAGTTCACCCATACCTGAAATAATTGTTTGACCTGTTTCTTGGTCAGTTTTAACTTGGAATGAAGGATCTTCTTCAGCAAGTTTTTGTAAGGCAATACCCATTTTTTCTTGGTCAGCTTTTGTTTTTGGTTCAATAGCAACCGAAATAACCGGTGTTGGGAATGTCATTTTTTCTAATACGATAGGTGCTTTTTCATCACATAAAGTATCACCTGTTGTTGTATCTTTTAAACCAACTGCTGCACAAATATCACCTGCATATACTTCAGGAATTTCATTTCTTTGGTCAGCGTACATTTGAACTAATCTTGATATACGTTCTTTCTTTTCTGTTGTAGCATTTAATACATAAGAACCTGAAGCTAATTTACCTGAATAAACTCTCATAAATGTTAAACGACCTACAAATGGGTCAGTCATAACTTTAAATGCTAAAGCTGCAAATGGTTCATCTTCCGATGAAGCTCTTGAAGTTTTAGTTCCGTCAGGTAATTCACCTTCAATAGCTTTTACGTCTATTGGTGATGGTAAATAATCTACAACAGCATCTAAAAGCATTTGAACACCTTTATTTTTAAATGCAGTACCACAGCATACAGGAATTATTTGGTTTCCGCATACTGCTTTTCTCAATACAGCTTTTAATTCAGGAATTGTAATTGAGTCAGGATCTTCACAATATTTTTCCATTAATGTATCGTCTTCTGATGCAATAGCTTCAACTAATTCTTCTCTGAATTGATGAGCTTTATCTTTCAAATCTTGAGGAATTTCAGAACATTCATCAAGTTCAAATACATCAATTTGTTTACCCAAATCATCTCTGTATAATTCAGCTTTCATTTCAACTAAGTCAATAATACCTCTCATTTGGTCTTCAGCACCTACAGGTAATTGAATAGCAAAAGCATTTGCTCTTAATCTTGTTCTAATTTGGTCTAAAACACGATAGAAGTCAGCACCTGTTCTATCCATTTTATTAACGAATACGATACGAGGAACTTCATATCTGTTAGCTTGTCTCCAAACTGTTTCTGATTGAGATTGTACACCGCCTACTGCACAGAATACAGCAATTTCACCGTCAAGTACACGTAAAGAACGTTCAACTTCTACAGTAAAGTCAACGTGGCCCGGGGTGTCAATAATATTTAATTGGTGATCTTTCCAATATGCAGTTACCGCTGCAGATTGAATTGTAATACCTCTTTCTCTTTCTTGATCCATGAAGTCTGTTACAGCTGCACCGTCATGTACTTCACCAATTTTGTGAGTTTTACCTGTGTAGAACAAAATACGTTCTGTTGTTGTAGTTTTACCGGCATCAATGTGAGCGGCAATACCGATGTTTCTTGTTCTTTCTAATGGTGTTTTTCTTGCCATTTCCTTAATTCCTTTTCTTTTTATATGTGTATAACTTTTTATAAATGCTACTTATAGCCTTCTTCTAAATTATCCTATAAAAAACTTTAATTTCAAGCATAAATTTAAATTTATGTATTATTAAAAATTTATATAAACATTTTTTATGCTAAAATATATTAAAGAAAGAGGAACATAAAAATGTTAGATAATTTAGAAAAAATAACGGACTTTAAACATGGTGATAACTCTCATCAAGGTGCAAGTTTATATAAAACAGATTCGATGATTGATTATGAAATTTTAAACGGTGAAGAATTATCATACAAGAATATAAATGATATGACAACATTAATTCAAATTTTAAGTGAATTTTTTGATGTTAATGCTGCCATAATGGTAAAAAATGCTATGCCTTGCGGAGCTGCTCTGGGCACAAGCCTTACAGAAGCCTTTAACAAAGCCTTTGATTGCAATCCTATAAGTGTTTTAGGCTCTTGTATCGGGTTTTCAAAAATTTTAGATACTGACACGGCGAGAAAAATTCATTTATCAGACTTTGAACTTGTTATGGCAATAGGTTATGACAAAGAAGCACTGGATATTTTAAAGAAAAACCCAAATATTAAAGTAATTAAAATAAACACTCCGCTTGAAGAAGTAAAGATTTCCATGGCTGAAGAAGTCAGAATAACTCCATTCGGTATTTTAATACAAGATGCAGACAGAAGTGATTTTAATAAAGATACTTTTAAAGTTGTAACAAAAAGAAAACCAACTACCGAAGAAATAGAAGATGCAATATTTGCATTTAAAATAGCAAAACATTCAAAATCAAAAGCGGTAGTTATTGCAAAGAACTTCAAAATGTTGTCAATAGCACAAGGTCAAACAAATTTTGCAGATGCATGTACTTGGGTTATGACTTATGCTTGTGATGATACAAAAGGTTCTGTTATGGCTTATGACGGAATTATTGATACAGTTGACGGAATTCATATCGCAGCACAAGCAAGAGTTGCTCTTGTAATTCAAGCAGGAGGAGCGTTTAATGATAATATAGTAATCAAAAACTGTGATAAATATGAAATAGGAATGATTACGACAAGCATAACACATCATAAAATGTAGGAAATAGTTAAAATGGCAAAAGGGTTAAATAAATCAGTAGCATGGCTTTCACTGGCACATTTTACAACAGATACTTATTCAGGATTTTTAAATCCTATTATGCCTTTTATTGCTGCAAATCTTGGAATTTCTATGGGTATTGCGGCATTAGTTATGAGTATATCTCAATTAATTTCACAATTAATACAACCTCTTTTTGGATTTTTTGCAGATAATATTTTTAAACGAATATTTATTTTCTGGGGATTGATGTTTGCCGCAATATTTTTCCCTTTAACAGCTTGTTCTAAAAATTTAGGAATGCTTGTTTTATTTGTAATACTCGGCAGTTTAGGAGTGAGTATCTTTCACCCGCAAAGCATAGGTTTTGTAATAAGATTTACCAAAGAAGATTTCACCAAAAATATGGGAATATTTTTAAGTTTAGGTTCAATCGGATATTCTTTCGGACCTGCAATTTCTTCTGCCGTTATGGAATATATAAAGCTTGAAGCAATGCCTATAACTTCAATTGGAGGTATAATTTTAGCATTATTAATGTTCACCTGCGTACCTAAAATTTCAAACATTGACAAACAACCTGAAAATAAAGATATTTTTCAAGTATTCAAAACTATTTTAACAAACAAACAAATATTAATATTGATTTTAATAGCAATAATGAAAGCTATAATATCAAGCAGTTGTGCCATATTATTGCCATTTTTCTGGAAAGATTCCGGATATAGTCCGGTATATATAGGAATGGCATTATTTTGGTTTATGCTTGCAGGCGGAATTGGTTCATTATTAAGTCCAAAATTTGAAAAACTTGTTGGAACCAGAAATATCATATATATATCAATGCTTTCAATGCCTGTAATGATGTTTATATTTGTATTTGCAACCAAAACATATCCCGTTTTAGCATTTATAGACTTTGTTCTTATGGCTTTCGTATTAATGCTGGCAACACCAATTACAATGGTTCTTGCACAAAAGGAATTGCCTCAATATAAAAGCATTATTGGCGGATTTTTAAACGGATTTTGTTGGGGAATTGTAGGCGGGGTTTTAAGCGGATTAGGATTTGTCGCTCAAAAATTCGGAGTTCTGCAAATACTTATGATTGCAAGTATTCTACCTGCTCTAAGCATATATTTCGTCAAAGATTTAAAAATTGAAGAAAAATAGTGAAAAGGTTTTAATTTAAATACATTCTATCAAAATCATACTTATCAAAAAGTATTCCATTGAAATAACCTTGTGAATCAATATAGGACTTAAGTATGGTGGAAGTTTTTTACTTCCGTATCATGTTTAGAAATAAATTGTTACTATTTTATATACTTTTGGCAAAATAAACTTGTAAAATAAATTATTATATAAGTAGGAGCAAAACAAAAACAAAGATAAGCCCATAATAAACTATTTGAAATATAGTGAAAATAAATTATTAAGATACATATAATGACTATTGTTGTCTTTAATTTTATATTTTTAAACAAATTATTTATATATTTGCTCCAATGTTTTTTTATTGCAAATCTTGTTATAAAAATTGTTAATAGAAGATAAATAATAGGTATTATAAAAAAACAAATAAATAATAAAATAAAAAATTTAGGAATATCCATATCATAATTTAATACACGACTTACCATAAATATAAGTCCAAAAATATATAATTCTAATATTGGTAACAATGATATTATTGTCATTATTACCAAAAATTTTATTAAACCTACTTTATCTTTATTCATAAATAAATTTTACCATAATTTTTCTAATAAAATATAGATATTAAACTGATTTTCAAGATATTCTTTTTGCTGCAATGAATAACCCCAGTTGTTAATATATATAAAGGCATCTTTTTCTATATCACCTGTATATTTACGTTTTTCAAAATCATAATAATCAACAATTATACCCATAAAATATCCATTAGATGTTATGTATGGGTTATATAATTTGCAATGTTGTAATCCTAAAAAATTATCTAAACCTTCTAAATTACCTTTTACAATAAATTCAATATCATAAACTTTTTCAGTCTTACCAGATATTAAATCTTGTAGATTGTTTTTGACAAAATCTTGAATTTCTGTTGATTGCCATAATAATTGGGATTGTTCGGAATTGTTATCGTAAACAACACCTCTTGCATCTTGAGGTATTCCAACATTGTCCATTAAATTATTTAATTCAGTATTTAAAATTTCTTTTCTGGAATTCAAAATGTATGCATGCTTATTTTTCTTTGCATATTCAAAATCATTCATTGCATTTTGTAGATTTGCACCAGCAACTTTCATTTTCGGACTGGCTGCTTTCCCAAGTATATTTATTAATTTTTCATCTAATGTCATTTTATCTTCTACTTTATTGCTAGAATTTATATTATTAATTTGAGCTAAATTTTCATTAGTAAAATTTTCCAATTCGGTAGCGACTTGTTTATAATCACAATTCTTAGCATATATTTTTATTCGATTAAGTAAATTTGATACTTGTTGATATGTTTGCCACAATTTTTCTAGTTTTTTATATTTTTCTGAATACTCTTGCTGATTTTTTGTATTAACAAGATTTGTAACAGAGTTATCCACATCATATTTTATTTGCTCTATCTGAGTATCAAATCTTTTAATTTGCGTATCAAATTGCGGTTTTAAATATTCTACATTCTGTTTGCTATTGTTATCTTTTTTCTCACGTTAAATATTTTTCATTATTTATTCAGTTGGTTTATTTTTTAAATATTTTATAGAACAAATAATTATTACTAACCATACCAAATTACAACAATTAATAAATATGTTTAGGTAAGTAAATTTTGAAATAGTATCACATATAATCAATAATAATGTCAATATTCCATTTATAATCCATATTATTTGCAATGCTATATGTTTACATTTAGTATTATATGTTATAAAAGTCAGTAAATTATTGATTACATAATGATAAATACCAAAAATAAAAATCATTGATAACATAATTATCATAGGTATCATTATAGAATCTGAAGTCCAGTAATATACATAGGAATTTAAATCAATCTTAAAATTATACCAATAACAAATGCTATAAGCTAAATATATAATATTTATCCATAAAAATATAAATAGCTTGTTATTAAAAACTCTATTTTCTATTATAGTTTTAAAATTTTTTATTTTAAAAACTAATGAAAATAGAAATAATGTAATAACCCAACCCCATATTTGATATAAAATATTTAATAAATTGTATTTAGGGTTTTTCAATTTATTTATATTTAATAAAAATTCTTCTTTATTTAAATCTACATTAGATGCAAGTTGTTGTACCAGATGTTTATCTATATAATATACTGGCAAATCAAAATTTGTTTGCCAGTATATTATTATTGTTAACAATAAAGTAATTATACCTAAAATAAGTATTAATTTATTAGTTAAGTTTATATTTTTCATATAAAAATAATATACAATAAAATATTTAAGTTGATGATATTTACTTATATTTTATTTACCATTCAAATTCTATCGGAATAAGAAAATAATAATTTTTTAATCTAAAAATTTGCAATAAAAAAGCCGCATTGTTAGCTATTACACCTTTAATATCATTTAAATCATCTAATGTAATCCAATCAAAATCATACTTGTCAAAAAGTATTCCATTGAAATAACCTTGTGAATCAATATAGGATTCAAGTATGGTTGCATGTCTAATAGATAAAAATAAATTAGAATCTTGTGTGAACTCAACATCTTGAATTTTCGGAGATTTATGAATTATTGCGAAATTTGTTTATGAGTTTTTGTATATCCCACCATAAGAATAGTACTATGTAGCAACTTAATAAATCGCAAGTACTAGTTAATATTGCGTGTAAAGTAATATAGTCTTTATATTTTTGTATATGGACAGTGTATGAATTTAAAACTAATAAAAGAAATGGTATTTCAACAATAATTAGTGTGCATAATCTGTACCAAATATTATTTTTTAAATTAAAAATAATATTTTTTAAAAATATACTACATGATTTTTTTTCAATTATGAAATACCAATATGGTAATATACATATTCGCAAAATAAAAATTATAAAATATAATAAACATATAATTATAAAAACTAAAATTTTAATATTTATTTCTGGTTTATCAAAATCTGTTCCAATTGCCCATGTTAATGATTCAAAAAGTGCAAACAAAAATGATATAAATACAAAAAAATACATAATAGGCATAAGTATATGTATGCTTATTGTAATTATTAAATCCTTGTATTGTCGTATCTTTTTTATCATACAACAATTTTACCATTTAAACATAATGGGAACAAGAATATAAAAGTTATGACCGTTTGTAATTTGTATTATAAAAAAGATATCATTAGCTAAATAAGTAATTAAATGTTTATAATCAAATTTTTTATAATATTCTAACCAATCAAAATCATACTTGTCAAAAAGTATTCCATTGAAATAACCTTGTGAATCAATATAGAATTCAAGTATGGTTGCATGTCCAATAGATAAAAATAAATTAGAATCTTGTGTGAACTCAACATCTTGAATTTTCGGAGATTTATGAATTATTACGTAATTTGTTTATGAGTTTTTGTATATCCCACCATAAAAATAAAATAAAAAAAGAAATGAAACCTGAACAGACAAATTGAACGCCTATAAAAGAAAAAAGACTTTTATTTATATCTGAAAAAGGGAATAATGATACAACAATTAAGGTAATTAGTTTATATTTCCATGTTATTTTCATTGCGACTATAACTTTTTTTACTAAATTATTTTTACTTTTATTTTCCAAAAAGTAATATATTATTGGTAATAAAAACTTTGCGAATATAAAACCAAAAATAACAGCCAATGCAGTAGCAAGATCAATATCGTTTAAAAGTATATCAAAAAACACAATAGGAACAGGAATTATACATATTACAAAAAATATATTGCTGATAAAAAAAAATGTAAGTAGTAATAGTGCAAAATCAATACTAAAAAAATCTTTATATTTAATAAAAAAATTCTCCATATGTTTATTATAATTTAAACCAACATATAAACAATATACCCATTGGTCTTAGTCGCTCTATTATTACCATTTAAATTCAATTGGAATAAAAAAATAATAATTTTTTAATCTATGCAATTCTTGTAAATAGTATGCTCCCGTATTATACAAGTATGTTATAAATTTTTCAAAATCTTCTTGTGGGATATATTCAAAATCATAAATATCAAATAATTCACCTTTAAAAATTCCGTCTTCAATTCTTGGATTTAAAATAGTAAAATGTCCAACAGAATATTGTAAATTAGTATCAGTATCTATCCCTAAACCCGATATGAATTTAATATCTTGATTATAGTTTACTCTAATATCCTTTTGTAATTGTTCAAAATTAGATAATTTTTGACTAATTGAACTTGATTTATCAAATATAATACCTTTCATATTTTTTGACAATTTTAAATCAGTACCTATTTTGCGTAAATATTCATTTAATCTTTCATTAAATATTGGTTGTATTATTAAATATTCACTATTTGAATATGTGTCTTTCGGTAAATTTAGAGATAAATCCATGAATTGTTGAGCTTCTGGTCTATTATAATTTGATAAATTATTAATAAAATATAGTGGACCTTTTGAGTATTTAGCGACTTCTAATAGTTTATCAATTTGAGGTTTTGTGTTTTGAACAGTAGCAGATATGCCATTATAAATATTTTCTAAAGCCTGTGGTCTTTGTATCACAGAGTTTACAAATTGATTTAAATTTTCATTAGTAAAATTTTCCAATTCGTTGGCAACTTCTTTATAATAACCATTTTTAGCATATGTTTTTATACGATTAAGTAATTTTGATACTTGTTGATAAGTTTGCCATAATTTTTCAAGTTTTTTATATTTTTCTGAATATTCTTTTTGATTTTTTGTATTAACAAGATTTTTAACAGAGTTATTCACATCATATTTTATTTGCTCGACCTGTTTATCAAATCTTTTAATTTGTGTATCAAATTGCGGCTTTAAATATTCTATATTCTGTCCGCTATTATCATCTTTTTTCATTGCCTGATACATTTTTATTGCTATTGGTGCAATTTCTAACCCAATAACTAAAACTGTTTTTAAAACTTCGCCTATTTTGCTAAAAGTATCACCGATACTATTATTTTCCGATAAATTTTGAGATTGTTCATTTATAGGATTATTTTGATATTCATAATTAGTTAGAGAATTTGATTCTATATTTCTAAAATGTTCTTTAACCTGTGTTCCGTCTTTTTTTACATAAGCATTTACGTGTACTTGTTTTTGCATAAATTTATCCCCTATTTATAATCGACAGTTGAATAATATTATTTATAACATTATTTTTGATATTTGTCAATATATATTGACATTTACTATTTAGCATTGTAATGTCAATACAGAGGGCAATATGGATAAACAAGAACAACTTATTAAATTCGGCATAGCATTAAAAAACAGACGTCAGGCACTAAAATTAAGCTTGAGAGATGTTGAAAAAATGTCTAGTGTGAGTGCGGCACTTATTACTAAACTTGAAAACGGGAAAATGGCAAATTTTCCTAAAGCATTAACAATTAAACAACTTAGTAATGCTCTAAAATTTAATGATGAATTATTTATATTAGCAGATATATTATCTGAACAGACAAACACAGAAAAACCAGAAAAAACTTTTGAAGAAGAGTTTAGAGAGTTTTTAGCAACAAAAACAACGCTTAATGCTGAAAATATTGAACAAACACTATATTTTGTATCAGGTTTAGAAAAATTACAAGAAATTCAAAATAATTTTAATAATACAAAATAGACTTTATAGAGGAGTAGCCCTATAAAGAAAATTGGTTTATAATTGACCTATGACAAAAGCAAGACAAACACAGGTCAGCACATTCAGAGATGCGTGGGTAGAGGTTAATTTAGATTATCTGACTCAAAATGTAAAAGCATTTAAAGAGTATTTACCCAAAGATAAAAAATTACTTGCCGTAGTAAAAGCAGATGCTTATGGACATGGAGCCGCTATGATGCTGCCTACAATTTTATCCTGTAAAATTGACATGTTAGGGGTTGCCTCAATTGATGAAGCTTTAGATATAAGAATGGCAGGAGCAAATTGCGATATTTTGGTTCTGGGAGCACCTCCCGTTTGGGCTTTTGAAAGTGCTGTTCAAAATGATATTTCCGTATCTGTTTTTAATGATGATCATTTAGAAGCTGCTAAACAAATTTATGAAAGAACATCAATTCCTGTAAAAGCACATATAAAAATTGATACAGGTATGAATAGAATTGGTGTTAGAGCAGAAGAAGCTATAGATTTTATCAAAAAAGTTCAACACCTTGAATATATAAATCTTCAAGGTATATTTTCTCATTTGGCAAATAGTGATAATAAACAAAGAACAAAAGCCCAACTTGATAAATGGGAGCATATTCTATCAAATGTAAATACAGATGGACTTTTAACTCATATTTTTAGTTGCATAGGAGCATTATCATACAACTGCAGCTGTAACATGATTCGCTTAGGAGGAATGATTTACGGATTAAATTCACCTTTTCCTGATAATCAAAAAAGCCCTTTTGAAGTAAAACCTATTTTAGGATTAAAAGCAAGAATTTCAAATATTCATAGGGTAAAAAAAGGGGAAGGAGTAAGTTACAGCTATAACTTTATTGCAAATAAAGACATGACAGTTGCAACAATTCCAATTGGATATGCAGACGGCATAGACAGAAGACTTTCAGGAAAAATTTACGGATATATAAACGAGAAAAGAGTTAACCAGATTGGCAACATAACTATGGACCAAATGATGTTTGATATAACTGACGTTAAAACAGAAGTTGGAGATGTTATTACACTTTTAGATGAAAGAATAAGTATAGAAGAATGGGCAGAAATATTAGGAACAATAAATTATGAGTTAACCTGTCGATTAAAAGTAAGATTACCAAGAATTTATACAAGATAGGAGAAATTATGACAGAAGAAATTACATACGATTACGGGATAATAGGTTCAGGGCCGGCAGGATTGACAGCTTCAATTATTGCGGCAAAACAAGGTTTTTCTGTTATATTATTTGAAAAAGATAAACTTGGAGGAGTTTGTTTAAATAAAGGTGCAATTCCGACAAAAACTATTCTAAATACAGTTGAAACATATAAAAAAATAAAAAATTCACAAGATATCGGAATTGAAGTTAAAGATGTAAGTTTAAATCTTTCTAAATTAATGGAAAGGAAAGATAATGTTATAAATTTAATTAAAAACAGATTTGAAAAAGAAATAGATGAACACAATATAACATTTATAGCAAAAGAAGCCGAATTAGTTGATGAACACACAATAGAATGTGATGGAAATAAATACAAATTTTCCAAAATAATAGCAGCAACCGGTTCTACGCCAAAACCATTCAGAGGAATAGATTTTGACCATAAATTTATACTAAGTTCGGAAGATTTATTAAATATTACAGAAATTCCTAAAAAAGTAGTTATAATTGGTGCAGGAGCAGAAGGTACAGAATGGGCAAGAATTTTTAATGCTATGGGAACAGAAGTAACTATTGCTGAAAAGACTTCACGAGTATTACATTCTGCAGATATAGAAATTTCAAAAGAATTAGAAAAAATATTTAAAGAACAAGGAATAAAAACTTATACATCAACAGATTTAGATTATATAAGAGATAAAAAAGTTACACTTACAAACGGAGAAATTATAGAACCTGATTTCGTATTAATAACTATAGGAAGACATGTAACAAGATTTTCAAATGATAATAAAAATATAACATATCTTGGAGATGCGTACGGTTCATTAATGCTTGCGACTTTTGCAATGTATCAAGCAAGAGCATTATTATCTGATATTGTTTTTGATAATGTATTTGTTCCGAGTGTAGTTTACGGTACACCCGAAATAGCGTGGATAGGAGCTAACGAACAAGATTTACCTAACGGAAGCTATCAAAAAGTTGTTTATCCGCTAAATTTACTCGCAAAATCAGATTGCGATAATGAAACAACCGGATTTGTCAAAGTTTTAGCATACAAGGATTATATTATAGGAGCCCATATCATAGGAAAAGAAGCTTCTGCTTTAATACATGAATTTGCAATTGCAATGCAGAATAACATAAAAATTTCTGACTTAAAAAAAGTTTGTTTTGCACATCCTACATACTCCGAAGCGATTTATGAAAGTATTTTAAAATTACAATAATATCTATAAAAATTTAACTTAATGTAAAATACTAAATAAACAACAGAAAGAGAACAAATGAAACAACTTATTATAATATCAATAATAGCATGTATAATTTATTTAGCTTATATAAATTGGGATAAAATAAATACTACTATTTCAACCGGTATTAAAAATGAAAAAACATTTCAAACAATACAAACCGTCAATATAGAAAGAAATAATCTTAATTCAGAAGCTCAAGGAGTTTTGGATAATAATTAAATAAAGTTATAAAATTTTCAAATACTTAAACAAAAAGATAAGCATTAACAGCTTATCTTTTTGTTTTTAATTTTGTTAGGAAGGAAAGGGTTGGGTATAAAATTTATTTTTAAATTGTTTTCTTAAAAAGTTCAGATTAGTAATTTTGTTTGGGTTTGTTTGGGTTTAGTATAGGGAAAAGGTTTTAGGGTTTGGGTAGTATAGGATAGGGTGGGTATTTAAGCAAAACCTTTTAGATATCTAAACTTTTAATATTCACAATTATCTATTCATTAACCGAATACATTGAATGATTTTTCTACGTTATCACCAACTAACGATTTAATAGCATCATATTCAGTTTTAATAGCATCATGTTCAGTATTTACTTGAGTTAAGTCCATATCGTAAATTTTTTCAATTGAAGATATTTGAGCGGTTTCAGTATCATAAGTTTCTTTTTGTATTGTTAAATAACCACTAGGATCTGTTACAACACCAACACCAAGTTGTACTGAAACTGCTTGTAACAAATCTGCAGCAGATGTACCTGTTTCACTCATAGAGAAAGAACCATCTTTATTAACTGTAAAACAAATTGGTTTTTCAACTTCTTCACCATCTACAATAACTTTTTTTGTATAACCTGCATATTGTTTTTGCATTTGATATGCAGAATTTAATTTTGAATAATTGTTTAACGCATCTGCATAGTTCTTTGCTAATGTAGATGATGTTTGAGATAACTGCATTTTAGTTGCAGAAATTTGTTGAGCTCTGTACTCTAAATCATTTTGTCTTGCCGTCAAAGCCATTAGACGTGCTTGATTTGCTGCGATACCCATTTTTGTTACTCCTTGTTCCTATACTTTTTATTTTTTTACCCTAACATTTTCTTTATCGGCATTTTTATTTTGAAACTTTAGCCCTAAAACTCATGTTAATCATGCATTTCAGAACAACACACCTTCAAAAAGCTTTAAAATTAATACTTTAGTGCAAAAATATTCTCGTTTACAATTCTTAATATTATGAATTTTTGTAAACTATTATATGATTTTTTTAATTTAATCATTATTCATATAAGCAGAGGATATTTTGAAAAAAGACTAAATATAACCAAAACTTAAACCGAATAAGAAATCAAAAGGGTATAGAACATGTACAATTCACAAATTCAATTAAATACTGGTATAAGTAAGGCATCATTTTCCCAAAACATAAACGGATTTCAAATGCCAAAGAGCATTCAAGGTTTGGAAAGTGTAGATAAGCCTCAATTTAAAGATTTTTTATCAGAAATATCAAATAATTTAAATGAACAAATGAACGCACCTGACAAATTATTAAACGATTTAGTAACAGGACGAAATGGAGTTGATGTACACGATGTAATGACAGCCATGTCTCAAGCAGAATTAACAATTTCAGTTGCAACAACAGCTGTTACAAAAGTCATTCAAGCGTATGATAAAATTTCACAAATTCAAGTATAGAATGTAAATATATATACATGTATAAAAAATAAAAAATCAGCAGGGGATTATGGATTTTAACAAAATTTTAGCGAACAAACCATTATTGTACGGAATTATAGGTGGATTAGTCATAATAATTGCAATATTCTTGACGATTGGAATTGTTGCATCTTCAAATAAAAATGCCGGTGGAGCAAAACCTGTACAAGAAAAAGTTATAAAAGAAGATTTAGATTTACTTACAACCGACAATTTGGGGAAAGCTATTGAAATTCAAGCATTACTAGCAAGAGAAGGTATCAATGCAAAGAGAAAAATTGATGGTACAAAATCAACAATATATCTTTCAAATTACACACAAACAGAACGAGACAGGGCATTACTTGCAATAGTAAAAAGCGGTTTAATGGATCAAAATGTCGGTTTAGAAATATTTGATAAGGGTGATTTTACATCAACAAAAGAAGATAAGAGAATCAGACTATCAAGAGCAATCAACGGAGAATTATCAAGATTGATAAGAAAAATACCTCCTATTGAAAATGCATCTGTATTCATATCAATTCCTGAACAGTCAATGTTCTCTAATATGCAAAAAGCAATAACGGCAACAGTTCAAATAACAATACCTTCAGGAACAAAATTAGACCAAATAAAAGTAAAAGCTATAACAAATTTGTTATTAGGAAGTGTATCAGGCTTAACAGCAGAAAACATCTCAATAACTGATACAAACGGTAACGTATATTCAAGCATAATGAATGCAGAAGATGAAATGCTTGAAAGAATAGAAGAGAACGATAAATATATGCAGCAAAAAGTTAATGCTCAGCTGGATAGATTAATCGGAAAAGGTAACTATGTTGCAACTGTAAGTACATTTTTAAGACAAGCACCTGCAGAAAAATACAGCATAACATACAATCCTAATGAAAAAGCAGCAATAACAGAACAAGTCTTTACAGAAGGATTGGGAGACCGTTCACAAGGTTCATCATCTTCACCATCAGGACCTGTAAGTGTATATCTTCCAAATAATATTCCGCAAGGAGCAATGGGAGGAGAAGGAAATTCTTCTCAAAACAGAAACTACGCTCGTACAGCAAGCGAAAGACAATACGGCGTAAGTAAAACTCAAGTAAATGAATATATGAAACCCGGACTTGTAGAAGAAATTTCTATAGCAGTAACGTTAGAAAAAAATGCTGTACCTGCTGATACAACAGTAGAAGAATTAAAAGAACTTATAGCAAAAGCTGCAAGCCCAAAAGTAAAAACAGATAACGTAACAATAGCATTTTCAGATTCAACAGAACCATATCTTGCTACAGATAGACCTGTAAACTTACCAAAACCTGATGAAACAGGAAACCCTTGGTGGATAACAATAGTTCTTGTAATAGGCGGACTAATAGGAGGATTTGCATTCGTTCATAACAAAATGAAGAAAACCCAACAAGAACAAGCAAAAGAAATGGAAATGTTGAGAAATAAAACAGCAGACCAAGACAGACAACTTCAAGATGTAAATATGAAAGCTTCTGAATTAATAGAAAGACAAACACAATTAGCACAAGGATTGCTTGAACAACAGCAAAGAGAATATATTCCTGCACCACCACCTTATGCAATGACTGATGCAATAAATGCATTACGTTCTGATTTAGAAGCAATAGATGAAAATGAAGCAGGAGATAAAATTAAAAGCTGGATTGAACAAAGATAAAATAAACAGAACCTGAAGAGTCTTGCTTAAAAGCAAGCCTTTTCGGGTATAAATAAAAAATAAATAAAAAATAAATAAAACAATTAAACGCATATTAAGTAGAGTAGTAAAGTGGAAAAATAATGCCAATAGAAGGATTTGATTATAAACAATTTTCAGAAATGTTAGCGGGACAAGCAAAAGAACTTGTTCCGGCAGAATTTGATGATTTTCAAAGAAATTATATAGTACAAACTTTACTAAACTTTTCAATGTTGGCAGGAGAAGCCATTTCAAATGATCCCAATATGGGATTTAACGCAGACCAAGCAGTACTATTAACACAAATAATAGCAGAATGGTCTTTTCACAAATCAGTTGATTTAATTCGTTCAGGAATAGACTCACAATATTGGGACGGAGTATTACAAAAAGTAGCTTTTACCATATTTGAAATAGGGAAACAAACAATACAAAATAATATTCCGCAAGACCAAATGCTTGCACTAATAGAACACCACGTTAAGCAAGCATTTGACGGAGCAATTGATGAATTACAACAACACGGTGTAATTGATGAAACAGTAAAACAAAATGCACAAAACCAATCAAATATAGATGCAATGGTTCAACAGGCAGAAATACAAAAACAAGAAGAAGAGGCTGCCGCTGCTGCCGCACAACAAGCAGAAACTGTTCAACAGCAAGCAATGCCACAAAACCAAGAACAACTACCTCCTCAAGGAGTTCCACAAACAGCACCTCAACAAGGAGGTCAAAACAAAATATTAAAACTTGCATCTGTAGCTTTAATTTTAAAAACTCTATCTCAAGAAAAAGTTCATGCAATATTAAACAAGTTTAATCCTGATGACGCACAACTTGTTATTCAATACATGCAAATGAATGATTTAGAAACAAGATTAGATCCTAATGTATCAATTCAATATTTAAAAGAAATAAAAACACAACTTCCTGAACCAAAACAATTAAGTCCTTCAAAAATAACAGAAAGAATAGCAAAAGCAATAAAGGGATGTGAAAATCTACAAGGTTTGCAAGAAATGTTAAAAAAAGAGCGTCCAATGGTACGCAAATTTATTCAATGTGCGTATGAAGGGGAATTCTACGAAATGCCGATACGAATTGCAAATATTGTTGCCCAACACGTTGAAAGTAGTGTATAATATAACTACTTATGATCATAAAAAAACAATCAAGGCAGAGGGAAGTTGTACAGCAAAATCAGCCCGCTGAACCTGTAAAAAATGTTGCATTAGTAGAGGAAGAAGTAAAACCTCAAACTGTTCAACCACAAAAACCTGAACCGGCACCATTGCAAATGCAATCGCAAGAGGAGCTTAAGAACAGTGCCTTTGACATAGACAAAATAGATTTTACACAAAGACAAGAAAGACGTCGTGGGGACAGAAGAAGGGGTTACAGAAGAATAGATGATAGAAATCTTATATCAAGAGCACAGGAAGAAGCAGATCAAATAAAAGAATCTGCTGCAAAAGAAGGATACAGAGCAGGACTGGAAGAAGCTAAACAAGATATAGAACAGTTAAGAAATTCTATTGCCAATTTTGTATCGGCAAAAAAAGAAGTTTTTGAATACATAGCTCCTGATATATTAGAAATTAGCGTTGATATTGCAAGAAAAATAATTAAAAAAGAAATAGAACAAAATCCTGAAGCTATAGTAGGAATGATACTTGAAGTAATGGAAAATATATCAAAAGAAGAAACAAAAATTACGGTAAAAGTAAATCCTATGCAAGCAGATTTAGTAAGAGAAGAGTTGCCAAAAGCAATTGCTCAAAAGGGAACAGAAGCAAGAATAACAGTAATAGCAGATGAAAGTGTTGAAACCGGAGGATGTATATTTCAAACGAATAACGGAATAATAGATGCAGGACTTGAAACACAAATAGAAATTCTAAAAGAAGCATTAAGGGGAATATAATAAATGGGTGCACCGGGCACAAAATCAATGAGTGAAATATTCGTAGCAGGCTTCGTATTAATGTTAATACTTATCCTGTTAATTGAAATGCCCACATGGATTATTAATTTTTCAATAAGTTTCAACATGACAATTGGTATTGTACTGTTAATGATAGGATTGTACGTACAAAAACCGCTTGAATTAGCAGCCTTTCCGTCAATTATTTTGATTTGTACAATGTTTAGACTTGTATTATCAATTGCATCAACACGTCTAATATTGGCAAAAGGAGATGCCGGAGAAGTAGTAACGGCATTCGGACACTTTGTAACAGGCGGAAACATGGTTGTAGGTTTTGTAATATTTTTAATTATTACAGTTGTACAATTTATGGTAATAACAAAAGGTGCGGAACGTATTGCCGAAGTATCAGCCAGATTTGCACTGGATGCCATGCCCGGTAAACAAATGACAATTGATGCCGATTTTAACGCAGGTTTAATATCACCGGAAGAGGCAGTAAAGAGACGTGAAGACTTGCAAAGAGAATCAAGTTTATTCGGTTCAATGGATGGTTCGATGAAGTTCGTAAAAGGGGATACAATTGCGGGCTTAATCATTACCGTAATCAACATTGTAGGTGGATTATGCGTAGGTTGTTTAATGAATAATATGCCAATAGCAGATGCTGTATCAAAATACACAATATTAACAATTGGTGATGGTTTAGCTTCACAAGTTCCGTCATTGTTAATGTCAATTGCAGCAGGTATAGTAATGACACGTGCATCAGCTGCGGGAGCATCTTTAGGTGCTGATTTAACGACACAAATTATGAGTAAACCATACAGTTTATTCTTTGCATCGGCATTTTTATTCTTGATTACAATAACATCACCATTTACAGGTTTGCCATGGCTACCATTCTTAATATTCACAATAATATTATTACTTGCAGGATTTTCAGTACTTGTTAATGCTGATGTTCAATCACAGTTAGGACAATTAGAAAGCGTAAGACAGAACATGCAAGACTTGGTAAATCCAAACAGAATGTACGAAAGACTTGGCGTAGATGTTCTTTCGCTACAAGTTGGTGCAGGATTACTTGTAATTGCAGACCCTGATCAAGAAGGTCAATTATTGGCTAAAATTGCGGCATTAAGACAAAGGGTTACAGACGAATTAGGTTATATTTTACCAAACATAAGAATTATGGATTCATCAGCACTGGAAGCAAACGAATACTTAATTGCAATTCGTGGAAATACTGTTGCAACAGGATTTGTATATCCTGGTAAATACATGGTTATTGCAGATCAATGGGATTCTGTAAAATCGTCAGTACCTGAAGATGCAATAGTAGGTGTTGACCCTACATATCAAACACAAGCTTATTGGATTTCGGAAGCAGATGCAAAATCAACAAAAGCAATAACTGCAGTTGATGCAACTGACGTAGTGGTAACTCACTTACAAGAAGTATCAAGAAAATACGTTGATGAGGTTATGACAAAAACAGATGTATTAAAACTTATGGAATTAGTACGATCTCAAGACCCAACACTTGTTAATGACCTTGTTCCGACTATTATTTCAACAAGCGATTTAAGAAAAATATTTGTAAACTTAATCAGAGAAAAAGTTTCAATAAAAGATATCATATTTATATTTGAACGGCTCTGCGATTATGCGAGATTTTCAAAAGAACCTGATATTTTGTCTGAACGTTTAAGAGCAGCATTAGGAAGACAAATATGTTTAACAAATGTTCAGGAAGACAAAGTTCTTTATGCCCTAACGCTTTCTCCCGACTGGGAAAAAGTATTGGATGACAGTTGTCAAAGAACAGAACTTGGTACAATGTTCTTATTAAATCCAATGCAAGTACAAGAGTTGATTGAAAGTACAGCAACGACACTAATGACAGCACACCAAAACATAGGAAAACAGCCTGTAATACTATGTTCGCCAAGAATAAGACTACCATTATATCAATTACTGGAAAGACACATCCCTACTATAGTAGTAATATCTTATTCAGAATTAATTACGGATATTAAAGTAGAAGCCGTAGATACAATCGGAGAAAGCTATAATCAAGAGCAATACGTAACCGGATAAAGAATAACTAATTATAGAAAATAACAAATGAAAAAAATAATATTATATATAATTAAAATATATCAAAAGATTTCCAAATTAACACCGGCGGTATGCAGATTTTCACCAACCTGCTCCGAATACACAAGACAGTCAGTAATAAAATTCGGAGTCATAAGAGGACTATGGCTTGGAATAAAAAGAATATCAAAATGTCATCCTCTGCATGAAGGCGGATATGACCCTGTTCCAAATGAATTTCATTGGTAAAGAAAATAAACTTATAATAAATTTCCTATTTATCATACAATAAAGAGAGTTTAATATCATCTAACTAAGCATTAGTTGAGGTTTCGCCACAACTGATTACTAATTTTTCGAATAAAGGTTTAACCATGAATATTAAGCTATTTTTTTGATTTTATCTATATTATGTTTTTCTTTTTGGTATGCAACATACAAATCGTGATAACATTGAGCATTGAGCCAAAACTCAGGTGTAGTACCGAACAAATTTGCTAATTTCAAAGCCATAACAGGAGTAATACTACGTTTCTTATTATATATTTCACTAATAGTTTTAATACCTACATCCAAAAGTTCACAAAGTTTCTTTTGTGTTAAACCATAAGGTTTAACAAATTCCTCTAAAAGAATATCCGCCGGGTGAGTATAAGGTCTGTTAAACATATAAACTCCTATTTATGATAGTCAACTATTTGTACATCGTATGCACATCCATTTTGAAAAGAAAAAATTATTCTATATTGATCATTTATTCTTATAGAATAAAATCCTGATAAAGAACCTTTTAAGCGTTCAAAATGATTTGCAGGCGGCACAACTAAATCTTTTTCTAAAAAAGCAAAATGAATCATATCTAATTTGCGTTTAGCTACTTTTTGAATAGATGCAAACTTTCTGGATTTTTTACCATTAAAAATATTTTCTGTTTCAGAATCTTTAAATGATTTAATCATGCTTATATTATCATGTTATCACAATATGATAATATACACAACATGTTTTAGAATATTCATAAACAAAATTTATAAAATACTTAAGGCGGAAGAAACCTCCCGCCTTTTTATTTAAATTTCTAATATTATAAATATGTTCTATCTTTAATTTATTTCAGCATATTCATCGAATTAACTGAATAAGTTGAAACCTCTTTCAATGTTTTTATCTATGATTGATTTTACTGATGCTTCTTCTGTTTGTAATGCGTTTAATTCTGTTTGTAAGCTTTGTTGTTCTACTTCTAATTTCTTTTCTTGGCTTCTTAATTTTTGTTCTTCTCTATTGTAGTATGATACTACTGCATCTCTGTCATTTGTGTATACATTGCAGAATGATTCTGATGTTTTTGCTGTTTCTGTTACGTTATTGTGGTTGATTAAGTATTGGTTGTTTGCTAATTTTGCTGTTAAGTTTTCTTGATCTAATTGTCCGTCTTCTTTCCATCCGTTTTGGC
>Ga0256405_10004231_pt1 | contig 27382 bp, 18 predicted proteins | sample RumenRJG_02DNA_FD_189096 | JGI IMG/M metagenome (GOLD analysis project Ga0256405, IMG submission 189096) | Bovine rumen microbial communities from Lethbridge, Alberta, Canada - RJG_02 | ecosystem: Host-associated > Mammals > Digestive system > Stomach > Rumen | place: Canada: Alberta... | reverse complement strand
CAAATTGAAAAGTGGTTGGTCAAAGCGGGACTCTTTCACGAGAGGCCGTGAGAGATTTACGAGAGGCCGTGAGAGATTTACGAGAGGCCGTGAAATTTTTACGAGAGGCCGTGACGTTTTTACCTCTCACTTCTCACCTCCCACCTCTCACTTCTCCCTATGGATAGCTTAACAAAAAAACACCTCGCCCATGTCGCCCATGTCGCTCCTGACTCCAGCTTTGCCGGCAAGCAAGGCACAAGAAGTTAGGGGTGGAATGGGCGACATGGGTGGGATGTCTTCCGTTTTCACTAACCTAAGCGCGCGCGTAGGCGAGAAAATCTCACGGCTTGTAGGGGTGAGTAGTTACTTTTGGCGAAATAACCGTTAATTAAAGTTAAGAGAGAAAAATTCTCATTCCTCGCTTCTCATTTCTCATTTATTAGTAGTACCTTTGCACCCGCAAAACCCAATAGAGCGCCTGTGGCGGAATTGGTAGACGCGCTAGACTTAGGATCTAGTATCTCACGATGTGCAGGTTCGAGTCCTGTCAGGCGCACAAAAAAGTCGGCATAGCTCAGCTGGTTAGAGTATCACCTTGACATGGTGGGGGTCCTTGGTTCGAATCCAAGTGTCGACACAAAAAAAGCAAGCCCGAGAGGCTTGCTTTTTTTATGGTTCTTAGTCCTGCGTCGTCGACGTTGAATAGCGGACGGACATCGTCGGCGAATACGTGTTCAACAGTATCAGCAGCACGGTGCCCTTCTCGTTCTCGAAGGTGGCCTCCTTGTGCAGGTCGCCGTGCTTACCCATATTCGGCCAGCCGAACTCCTTCTGCAGTTCGTCGTGACGAGCCTGCCAGAGGTTCGACGTGGAGTCGTTATAGGTGGCGACGTAGTTCTCGAGAATGTCAGTGATGGTGTCATTCTGATGATAGATGGTCACCATGAAGTTCTTAGCCAACGTATCGACCAGCACGATATTAGTCTCGCCGGTCTTGTGGGTATCCACAGCCAGATTCTGCAGCTTAGTCACGAGCGAGTCGGCCATCTGCTTGGCCGGAATGCCCATCGACATGCCACGGTAGTCCAAATACTGGCGCTCGCCAGAGCAAGCACACATCAAGACGGCGGCCAGAGCGGCCAACAGCACTTTCTTCATAAGCCTCGTTATTTTACGTTTCCTACTTTTATCAGGTATTCACCAATCTGAACGGCGTTCAGGGCAGCACCCTTGCGAATCTGGTCGCCAGAGAGCCAGAAGGTCAGGCCGTTCTCGTCGGAGAGGTCCTTACGCACACGGCCTACATAGACGTCGTCCTTGCCAGCGGTCTCCAACGGCATGGGATAGGTCAACGTCGACGGGTCGTCGACGAGCGTACAGCCAGGAGCGGCGGCAATAGCCTGCTGTGCCTCCTCGACGCTCAATGGGCGCTCGGTCTCAATCCACACACTCTCGGAATGGCTGCGCAGCGACGACACACGGACACACATGGCCGAGCACTTGGCGTCGGTATGCATGATCTTCTGCGTCTCGTTGAACATCTTCATCTCTTCCTTCGTGTAGCCGTTGGGCTGGAAGACGTCAATCTGAGGAATGACGTTATAGGCCAGCTGGTGGGGGAACTTCTTGATGGTCTTCACCTCGCCAGTCTCCACAATCTCCTTGTACTGCTGCTGAAGCTCAGCCATAGCGGCGGCACCGGCACCGGAGGCACTCTGGTAGGAGGCCACGTGGATGCGCTTGATGTGGCTCAGCTGCTCTAACGGCTGGAGCACGACAACCATCATGATGGTCGTGCAGTTGGGGTTAGCAATGATGCCACGGGGACGGGTCAGGGCGTCCTCGGCGTTACACTCGGGCACCACCAAGGGGACGTCGGCGTCCATACGGAAGGCGCTGGAGTTGTCAATCATCACACAGCCGTACTTCGTGATGGTCTCGGCAAACTCCTTCGACGTGCCGGCTCCGGCACTGGTGAAGGCGATGTCGACGTCCTTGAAGTCGTCGTTGTGCTGCAGGAGCTTCACCGTCAGCTCCTGACCGCGGAAGGTGTACGTCGTACCGGCCGAACGCTCGGAGCCGAAGAGCACCAGTTCGTCCATCGGGAAATTTCTCTCGTCAAGCAGGCGCAGGAACTCCTGGCCTACGGCGCCGCTTGCGCCAACAATTGCTACTTTCATCTTCGCTTTTTCTTTAAAATACTATTTTCAGGCTGCAAAATTACAAAAATATTATGAATTATGAATTATGAATTATGAATTTTTCGTACCTTTGCACTCAGAATGTCTACTTTGGCTGCATATTTCCCCATCACCGACCCCACGCTCATCTTCTTCGTGGTGTTGCTCATCATCCTGTTTGCGCCTATCATCATGGGCAAACTCAGGATTCCGCATATCATCGGCATGGTGCTGGCGGGCGTCATCGTCGGACAATACGGACTGGACATCCTCAAACGCGACGATTCCTTCGAGCTTTTCGGACATGTAGGACTGTATTACATCATGTTCCTCGCAGGACTCGAGATGGACGTTGAGGGCGCAAAGAAGAACGCCAAAGACTACATCGTCTTCGGACTGCTCACCTGTTTTGTTCCCTTAGGGCTCACCTACCTCATGGCCTCGCTCCTGCTGCACTACACACCGGAAGCCTCGTTCCTGTTAGGCTGTATCATGGCGTCGAACACGCTCATCGCCTACCCTATCATCGGACGATACGGTCTGCAGCGGCACCACTCGGTGATGCTCTCCGTAGGCTCCTCCATGATCAGCCTCTTCATGGCTCTGGTGATGATAGCGGCCCTGGCTGCCGTCTACGGAAAGGACAGCATGAGCAGCGTATGGTTCTGGCCGCTCTTCGTGGGAAAGCTGGCGCTATACATTGTCGCCATGCTCTGGACGATTCCACGACTGACGCGCTATTTCCTGCGACGTTACAGCGACTCGGTCATGCAGTACATCTTCGTCCTCGCGGTCATGTTCCTCAACGCCGCCCTCACCAGCTACATCGGACTGGAGGGTATCTTTGGTGCTTTCTTCTCAGGACTGATACTCAATAGGTATATCCCGCATGTGTCACCACTGATGAACCGCATAGAGTTTATCGGCAATGCCCTCTTCATACCCTATTTCCTCATTGGCGTGGGCATGCTCATCAACGTGCGCACGCTCTTCCACGGCACACAGGTGCTGTGGGTCGTGGGACTTATCGCCTTCTTCGGCACCTTCGGCAAGGCTGTGGCTGCCTACTTGTCGAGTCTGCTCTTCCGCATGCCGAAGGACGACGGCCACATGATGTTCGGACTGACGTCGGCACACGCCGCAGGAGCCATTGCGATGGTTATGGTGGGCATGAAACTCGAAACGGCTCCCGGCGTATTCCTCGTCAACGACGACATGCTCAACGGCGTGGTACTCATGATTCTCGTAACCTGCATCATCTCCACACTGATGACGGAGCACGCCTCACAGCAGATTGTCATCTCACAGAGAACCCATCAGTCCCATCAGTCCCACCCAGTCCCACCCAGTCCCACCCAGTCCCACAACAACACCCATCAGCCCCCCTACGACTCCACCGACCGTATCCTCATCTGCGTCAAATATCCTGAGATAGCCCCCCAGCTACTCAACCTGGCACTCTTCGTACGCAATCGTCAGACCGACCAGCTGCCGATAGCCCTCAACGTGGTCTACGACGACGAGCAGGCTAACGATAACCGAAAACAGGGACTGCGTCTCCTGGAACAGCTGCAAAAGCAGGCCAGTGCCTCTGAGGTACGGCTGATGACGCAGGTACGACTGGCCTCCAACATCGCCAACGGCATCAAGCACGCTTTCCGCGAGTCGGCCTGCACGGAGGTCATCATGGGCATGCATGTCCACACCAACCAGAACGCTAAGTTCTGGGGCGACTTCATACAGAGTCTCTACAATGGCTTGAACCGCCAGATTATGCTCGTGCGATTCGTACAACCGCTGAACACCCTGCGCCGCATACGTGTCGCCGTGCCCAGCCGTGCGGAGTTCGAACCAGGATTCCACCGCTGGCTCGAACGCCTCTGCCGCCTGGCCGGTGAGCTCGACTGCCGAACAGAGTTCCACGGACGCGAGGAGTCGCTGACGCTCATCAATGAATATATCAACAACCGCCACCATTCGGTACGCGCAGAATTCACCCGCATGGAGCATTGGAACGAACTGCCACAGCTCGCCGCACATATCGCCGACGACCAGCTCTTCGTCGTGGTCACCGCCCGTAAGGGCACCATCTCCTACAAGAACGCCCTCGACCGCCTGCCCGACGAGCTGCAGAAGTATTTCTCGGGCAAGAACCTCATGATCATCTTCCCCGACCAGTACGGCCACCAGAAGGAAGACCGCATGTCGTTCACCGAGGCGCAACACCACGAGGAGAACAGTATCTACGACACCATCCAGCGCTGGCTTCACCGCCCCCGAACCCCATAACACCCACCAGTCCCACGTGTCCCACCCAGTCCCACTCCAGTCCCACTCCAGTCCCACCCAGTCCCACCCAGTCCCACCACAACACCCATCACCCCCAAAAACTCAACAACAATGATAACAACCCACAACATTACCAAGAGCTTCGGCTCACTCCAAGTCCTCAAAGGCATCGACATCCATATCGACCGTGGCGAGGTCGTCAGCATCGTCGGCCCATCGGGCGCCGGCAAGACCACCCTCCTGCAAATCATCGGCACTCTCGACCGCCCCGACAGTGGTTCGCTGTGCGTCGACGGGGTCGACGCCACCACCCTCTCACAAAAAGCCCTCGCCGACTTCCGCAACCGCCACATCGGCTTCGTCTTCCAGTTCCACCAGCTGCTGCCGGAGTTCACGGCCATCGAGAACATCATGATACCGGCCTACATCGCCGGCACCTCACAGCGGAAGGCCAAGGAGCGCGCCAAGGAACTCCTGCAGTTCATGCAGCTCAGCGAACGCGCCAACCACAAGCCCGCAGAACTCTCCGGCGGCGAAAAACAGCGCATCGCCGTGGCGCGTGCCCTGGTCAACAACCCGGCCGTCATCCTGGCCGACGAGCCTTCAGGTTCGCTCGACACGAAGAACAAGCAAGAACTGCACCAGCTCTTCTTCGACCTCCGCGACAAGTTCGGCCAGACGTTTGTCATCGTCACCCACGACGAGCAATTAGCCACCATCACCGACCGCACTATTCACCTCAAAGACGGAGCCATAGACCCCATTACCCCATCCGCCCCATCACAACAACCATCAGCCCTATGATAAAACTCGGCGACTACAACACCCTGCGCATCACCAAGCGCGTCGACTTTGGTCTTTACCTCACCCCGCCGGTCAGTGCAGCCGGCGATTCACCCGCCGACCCCTACACCGAAGAAATCCTCCTCCCGAGTCGCTACGTCACACCCGACATGCATATCGGCGACGAGATAACAGTGTTCCTCTACCTCGACCACGACGAGCGACTCATAGCCACCACGGAGCACCCCATAGCCAAGGTGGGCGAGTTCGCCTGGCTCGAATGTGCATGGACTAACGAATATGGCGCTTTCCTGCGCTGGGGACTGATGAAAGACCTCTTCTGTCCTTTCCGCGAACAGAAACAGCGCATGGAGCGCGGCCACTCTTACTACGTCTACATCATGGAGGACACCAAGACGCACCGACTCATGGCAACGGCCAAGGTGGAGCGCTACCAGCAGACAACAGGCCGACAGCGCGCACTCGACTTTGCCGAGCAGCTGCTGCGCTATCTCCACGAGAACAATGGCTTCTGTCCGCTCACCGACCACTCGCCCGCCGAGGATATCGCTGCCCGCTTTGGCGTTTCCAAGAAAGCCTACAAGCAGGCCGTTGGCGACCTCTACCGCCGGCGCCTCATCACCATCGCCGACGACGGCATCCGGCTCGTATAGCCAGTCCTGCCGTCCAACCTCTTGACGCCCCGTCAGCTCACAATTTGCCGAGCTGACGGGGCGTTCTCCTTCATACGAGCCACTGAAGAACTGCATCTCTGCGCAGGAGTTACAGCGGAAAATTGAGAGAAAAGAACAAGTAAAAACATTCTATATTTTTATTTAATTTAAATTTTTTAATCGTATGAAGAAAAGATTAATTGGTACATTGCTTATGGGAGCACTCTTTGTGTCTTCCACGAGCGTGTTTGTGTCTTGTAAGGACTACGATGATGACATCAACAGTGTCAGCGGCCGTACACAAGCCCTTGAAGCCGCTAAAGTTGCTCTGGAGGGGGAGATCAGCTCCCTGAAGTCAGAGTTGGAGACTGCTAAAGGACAGATTACATCGCTGACAACGGAGCTTGGCACACTGAAGACTCAGTATGCTACTCTCAACGAAGAAAAGGCTGACAAAGCAACGTACGAGGCTAAGGTCTACAATCTCATTGACGAGATTAAGCGTGCCGTTGCTGCTGAGGCTGCTCTGGAAGCTCGCCTCAACACGGCAGAAAGTTCGATTACTTCCATCAACGCTCTGATTGGCGGCAAACTGGACGATGGCAAGACCTACAAGGAGGCTGTCACCGACTTGTATGCCCAGCTTGAGGCTGTCAAGACTGGTCTTGGCAACCAGATTGTAACCATCAGCGGTGACCTGTCAAACTATCAGGTAGCTACCAATGCCGTGCTGGAAGACTACAAGCAGCAGCTTGCTGCTCTGCAGACCTTCAAGACCAATTATGGCAACCTGCTTGACGGCTTACTGGCTGACTTTAATACCCTACAGACTGACTTTGCTAATGAGAAGGCCAAGAGTGCTACCGACAAGGCTGCTTTGGAGGCCAGCATCGCAGAACTGGCTGCCGAGCTTGAGCAGCGCACCAGCCAGCTCCAGGCTCAGGTTGGTACCGTTGAGGGCGGCAACCTCGCTGTAATGTTGCAGGCTCTGCAGACTGATGCCCAGGCCATGCAGACAAGAGTCGAGCAGATTACGAATACCCTGAACGTGCTGAACGTGCTGACCAGCAACGAGCTGCGCGGTCTGGTATTCATCCCCGAGAGCTACTACTGGGGTATCGAGGCTGCTACTATCCACACCATCAACTACGCTTGGTACCACAACGGTGGAACCACCACTAACATCCCTGCTGCTACTCCTGAGACAAAAGAGGTTAAGGGTTATGTCGGTGAAGACGCTCTTGGCATTGACTATACTGTCGCTGGCAAGCAGAGCGACCACGCTCGCTATCCCTCAACGAATGCGTCGCTGGTTCTGAACTTCGTTGCCAACTATCACCTGAATCCATCTAATGCCGACTCTGCCGTTGTCAAGAAAATTGAGATCCTCGACGGCGACAAGCGCTATGTCACCCGTGCTTCTGAGGCACAGCTGTTCTGCTCTGAGGACATTAAGGATCATGGCTGGGGGAACGGCATCCTGAGCGTCAACATCAATGTAAGAGACCTGAGCAAGATCAAGAGCGTCAAGGATGATGAGATGGTGACGACATTTGCTACCCGTGTGACATTGGGTAACGATACTGTCATTACCTCTGACTATGCCGCTGCTTACAAGGACACCGTCAAGGATATGCGTCTCGTTCACACGAACCTGCCGAAGTGGTCGACAGCGTATGCTGCTGCCAAGGGTTATGTTGCCAACGCTATCGGTACCGGTGGCTATATCATGAACAAGCACTGCGGTGACTGTACGCTTGACAACACGCCTGTTGCCAATCCTATCCGTCGTTCACACCTGATGGCTACCGTGGCTGAGGCTGCTGAGTTCGCTCCTCAGGATTCTGTCAACTACAATGACACGATTGACCTGAGCAAGATTGTGGAGACCCACTTCACGACAACTGCTGGCAAGCATGAGATTATGGATGCTGCTAACATGAAGCTCAACAACCTGTACTACAAGTACGAACTGACACAGTATATCGTCGGTAACAACAAGACCAGTGAGTCGGCTCAGGCCGCCATCAAGGACTCTCTGCTTCGTCCGCAGATGCCTGGTGAGGATGGTAAGGGCCAGGCTTGGGGTGCCATCCAGAGCCGTTCGACAATCGGCCGTACGCCTATTGTCCGCGTCTCTCTGATGAAGAAGGATGCCGACGGCGTTGAGCGTACTATCGACTATGGCTATATCCGCATCAAGATTACTGAGAAGGCTACTACTCCCATCGATCCCAGCAAACCCCTCACGATTGCCTATGAAGGACCACGCTACTCTTACACCTACGGCAACGAGTGTGTTCCTGCCGAACTGAGGGGATATGAGGTTAAGACCACTTGGATCCTGACTCAGTATGACATCTATCATACGTTTATGAACGCTTATGCCAACACGGCTGTGACTCGTGAAGAGTTTGAGGCAATCTACAGCCTTGTAGGTCCTGCAAATGACCTGGATCAGTTTGACCCGAAGACTGGTGAGCAGCTGGCTGCCAAGATTGGTAAGATTGAGACGGTTAATGATGATGCCGTAACGGAAGACGGAACCCGTACTTCAACCCTCAAGTGGACACTGACCCCGGCTCAGGCAGAGGCCCTGTTTGTTGAGAACGCCAAGACGATGAACGCCAAGGCCAAGACACTGGCCAGCGACAGCGTCGTCGCTGTGAAGTACACCTCTAACGGAAAGGTTGGATTCCCCGACTTCTACATCGTGTTCAAGCACAAGGGTAAGACGGCTGATGTGAAGGTGAACAAGTCTTCTGCAAAGGTGGTTTGGGACGACAAGAAGATTACCAACTGGTGGTACGGTACCGATATGGCTACTGGTGGCACTGGCAAGGACGAGATCCACGCCCAGGTTCTGCCTGTGGAGCAGGCTAATGCCGGTCTCGTAGGTAACACCATTGAGGTTCAGCCCAGTGACCTGTTCATTGGCAACGACCTTAAGGGTACAGGCTATCTGGATATTACAGATGCTTCTTCGACGAAGGCCTTCTCTCATACTTCTACTGCCGACTCTCTGGTTATGAAGCTCATCTTCGATGCCAAGAACACTGGTAAGGAGTATGTAGGTGCTAACGGCAAGACCTATGTCACATCTGTCTCTGCCGACGGTTCTCAGCTTATCGCTACTGAGAAGGGCACTTTGAACAGCGCTGTGATTGCCGTGCTTGCTGTCGACGACATCAACGAGCAGAAGGTGGTATATCAGAAGAACGCCATCTCTTGCGAGCTGCTCAACGCCAAGGATCACGCAACTCTCGCCGGCCAGCTGGCTGCCTACGTCGGTCTTGACGTGCGCAACAAGTGTGCCAAGGTGCTGCCTCTTGACGCTTACGAGCCGTTTGCCGTACGCTTCCTGCGTCCTATCAATGTGATTCCGCAGAATGATGCAACGTTCGTTGACGGTACTGACCATCCGGAGGACGTGAACATGCGCGACTTGGTCTACCTGACCGACTGGCGTGACTTCCGCTTCATGACGAACTACTGGCAGTACTACAACATCAAGAACATCACCATTGACGGTATTCCTACTGGTGCTATTGTTCCTGGTACGCCGATGAACATCGCACAGTATGTGGAGACCAACCTCTCGCAGGCTAACGAGAACACCTGGGTGAAGCTCAGCGACGTGTCAAAGAAGATTAACATCATCTACAACCCCGTTGCAGACAAGAATCCTGGTGAGTACGGTACTGCTGCTTCTTATGGCACACTGAGCTACGAGAATATCGGTGCTGCCCTGGGTACTGAGTTCAAGATTCGCTTCAAGGTGCGTGTCACTTATGAGTGGGGCTATCTTGTGACTGGCAACGGCCAAAACACAGACAATGCATACGTGACGATAACGGTTAAGCCCACCGTTGCTAACTCGTCTCGTAAAAAGTAATAAATTTCAAAAGCACGAAGGGGAGGCGTTGTGAGAACGTCTCCCCTTTTTCTTAAAAAAACACATCAGCAATGAAATTAAGTCGATTTCTTTTGACAGCCGGCGTCGCTGTGCTTCTCGGGGCCTGCTCGGGCAAGTCCAAGCAGCCGAAGCAACTTACAGCCGACGATTTCCTACGCCCGGCATCCATGGTTTACAGCAGCCAAGATTCATTGAACATCAGCTCGCTGGTCAGTGAGTTCTCGGCAAACTTCTCACGTCAGGACTTTGCCGCCTGTGCCGATATGCTGTTCAAGGTACAGAACGATTCTGTTTTTCCCCTTACCAATGCTGAGAGGAAAGGTTATGTGAAGGCTATGTCGGCCCAGTTCCACAACATATACGGCATCCGCACCAGCAGCTTCGTCCTGCGTAGCGACAAGAACAACGATGTGAAAGTAACGGTCCAGATAGCTGAGGACGGCGACCTTTACAAGAATATCGGTACCATCTCCTTATCGCTGAATCCTGTTTTCAAAGACGGCAACTGGTATCTGACCCTACTCGACAAGTACGCCGAGGGGGTAGAGCAAATCTATTAATACCATTCTGACTATGACATTCAGGAATTCCCTTGTCATCATGGCACTGGCCTTGTCGACTGCGTGCGGCCACGCAGTCAAAGGGCCGGTACTTGCTCTTGACAGTACAGACATTGATTTGGATACTGTCAGTTACAACGCGCCACGTGTCGTGAAATACGATTTAAGGGTCAGGAATGAGGGTGACGTGAACTTGGTATTAAAAGATTTCCGCGTCGACTGCGACTGTACGAAGGCAGAAGCCGACACCTGCGTCATAGCACCAGGTGAGACAAGCCTCATCCACGTCAGCATCCAATTCTTCATCCCACAATCCGAGCCGTTTGCCAAGCGGCTTACCATCATCACTAACGACACTGTGAACAGTCCGGTCGATGTCATCTTCCGCGGACAGGCCAAGTTCATAAAACCCGTATACAGCACGCCATCTCAACGGCGCCGCTATTCTCAAAACTAACATTTAATACATTGAAAAAACGACATCTTTACCTATTCTGCCTGTTCTGCCTGTCGGCGGTTTCCACGGCAGCCCCCGTTTCTGAGCAGCAGGCTCAGCGGAAGGCGATTACATACATCGCCCAGCACAGGAGCATCACCAAACCGACGCTCGACGCTGCACCACGTACCTTGTCGCGCCAGTCTGGCACGAGCACTGCAACAAACTACTACATATTCAACATAGGCAGGGAGGAAGGGTTTATCATCGTTTCGGGCGATGACCGTACACCGGCAGTCTTAGGCTGTGCCGACCGCGGACACTTTGATACGGACAACATTCCAGCCAATATGCAGGCATGGCTCGACAACTGTGAACGCCAGATTGCAGCCCTTCGGGAGTCGCAGGCCGAGTTGTCGCTACCGTTGTCTACTCACCAGGCCATTCCGGCCATGACGACCAGCCAGTGGAACCAGGGAGAGCCTTTTAATAGCCTCTGTCCGGTTTTCTTCAACGGCAACAGGGCTGTCACAGGCTGTGTGGCTACGGCGATGGCACAGATTCTATACTTCCATCGCCAGGAGGCGGTGAAAGCGTTGCAGACAGCGATTCTGCCCTATGAGTGCATCACCAACTGGATGGGCTATGGACGTCTCTCTGTCAGCGGTCTGCCTGGCGGGACACCGCTTGAGTGGGAGGAAATGACGGACAAGTACGATGCCCGTGCCACGGAGAGCCAGAAGGCGGCCGTCGCCACACTGATGTATGCCTGTGGCGCGGCTGTAGAGATGGACTACGCTGATCAGACCTATGGCTCGAAGGCCAGCGGTCGCTCCATTATGACCGCCCTGAAGAAATACTTCGGCTTCGATGCCTCAGGCACGCTGGAACGGAAATACCAGTATACGGAAGAACAGTGGGACTCCATCATTTACAGTGAACTGAGTCTGGGACGGCTGGTTATCCTGGCCGGAGAGACCGCCCAGCGCGAGGGTCATGCCTTTGTCGTTGATGGCTACGACGGCGATGGCAGATACCACATCAACTGGGGTTGGGGCGGACTGTCTGACGGTTTTTACGTCCTGCGTGACCTCACGCCCGACTATCAGGGCATTGGAGGCTCCAGTTCCGGCTACAACAACGAACAGACGGCCGTCACGAGACTGTTTCCGGGCGACGGCACGCCTTATGAGGAAAAAATCCGTCTGACAACCAGTGAGCTGACTCTGCTGGCACCGCAGGTGCAGCAAAGAAGGTTCTCGAGCCTGTCGGTCGTGATGAACTATGAGTACAAGCTGGAGAACCATACGGCCAACACCCGTACTTTTGAGTTTGCATTAGGCGTGTTCAAGGGTGGCGTCCTGCAGCAGGTGACAGCACGGATGAGCAATGCGTACACGGTGACGCCCTCACTCCTCCTGTCGCCCAAAGGTTCCTGCTATGTAGGCGGAAATATGACGGGCACCTACCGCATCATGCCTATCAGCCGCGAATACGGAACAGAAGAATGGCTTCCTAATGAGGATTCCGAGAAGTGGTATATCGTCATGGACATCAATGAGACGACAGCGACCTTCAGGCTCGGTGTACCATACGAGGAAGAGGAGGTTACCGCCCTGCACAGTCCGGCAGCAGACAAAGCAGCAGCCAACAGTAACGTGTACGACCTGCAAGGACGGAAAACAGCCATCTTTGGAATCGGCAAAAAGAATGTTTTCATCCATCACGGGAAGAAAGTTCTTAATCAACAATAACACAGCCATTAATATGGGCGGGGATGCTCTTCCCCGCCCATTTTCTTTCTTTTTGTGTCCTTGTCGTCACTTGTATTGTAACCAACTGAAATAGAGTGAGATATAGCGTGACGACAAAGGTGCTGAGTGACGACAACCTCCCATATGAATTCTCGCGCCGTAAGAATTTTTTCTCGCGCCGTGAAATTTCACTCTCGCGCCGTGAAATTTTTCACTTGCGCCTATTTTTCTCGCCATTAGGTTGTGTGCAAAGATATATATACAAGCGTGTCGACACGCTGATAGTTGTCGTCACGCCGTAATATGCTAAATATCAGGCAGTTGGGTCGTCTGTGATGATAAACATGAAAAACATTTTTTTTACATTTTCAGTATCATCCTCACAATTTATTTTGTATTTTTGTATGTCAAACCCTAAAGTTATACTATTATGCCAACTATTAAGATTCATATTTCCAACGAACAGCTGCAACGGCTGTATGCCAACGGTGAGATTGTCATCACACTCGGCGACGACAGACAGCCGGACGATGACAGCCAGCAGAACGAAAAGACGCTACACACGGCTACTGAGACTTCTTTCTTCGCACTCGGCCAGTACTGGGCTGAGCAACTGAGAAAGACGGGCAATCTGCGCACGGCAGAGACCTACCGGGCGGCCCTCAACGCACTGAGCCGCTTTCATCAAGGCAACGACCTGCTGCTGTCGGAGGTAACCCCTATATTGATGGAACAATACCAAAGCTATCTGCGCAGCCGCCATCTGACAATGAACACCATCTCCTTCCTGCTCCGCATCCTAAGGGCTATCTACAACAAAGGGGTCCGGCAGGGACTAGTCTGCGACTGTCAGCCCTTCCGCGTAGTATACACTGGCATTGCCCGCACACAGAAACGGGCACTGACCTTAGAGATGCTTCAACGTATCAAACAGCTGCGGCTTGACAACCAGCGGTTGCTCTTTGCACGGGATATGTTTCTCCTAAGCTTCTATCTGCGCGGCATGGCCTTTGTTGACATGGCAAACCTCAGACGTACCGACATCGTTGACCATCATCTGCACTACAAGCGTCATAAGACGGGACAGATGCTGACCATTCGCTGGGAGCACCAGATGGAGGAGATTGTCAGCCGCCATTCCGACGGGTCTACGCCCTACCTGCTACCTATCATCTGTCGCCAGAACGGTAAGGAGCGCAACCAATATCGGCACCGGCAGACACTGGTAAACCATGACTTGAAGGAGGTGGCGCGCTTGGCGGACGTCACTGTCAACCTGACCATGTACTGCGCCCGCCACACCTGGGCGACGGTTGCCCGTAGCCTGCAGGTACCGATGAACGTCATCAGTCAGGCCATGGGGCATAACAACGAGCGTACCACGGAGATATACATCCGGAATGTCGACAGTGACATCGTTGACGGTGCCAATGCGCAGATTCTGCGGACGATATAAAAAAAGAGCCGTCACATTGGTGACGGCTCAAACACTATTTGGTGTGTAGTGATTACTCTGCGATACAGATAGAGACACGGTTCAGGTCGTTCTCAGCGAACGGCTGTACGCGGGCACCCTTAGAGTCGTAGCTGATGCGGCTCTCGGCGATACCGTACTGCTCCTTCAGGGCCTTCACAACGGCGTCGGCACGCTGGGCAGCCAGACGATCGTTGATCTTGTCGTTACCAGTGCCGGCGTCAGCATAGCCGGTGACGATGACCTTTGACTCGGGATACTTAGCCATGTAGTCGGCGATGTCCTTCACCTTCTGGGCCTCAGTGTCGCGGATGTCAAACTTGTTGATCAGGAAGAAGATGTCGCGACGCAGCGGCTCAACCTTCTCAACAACGGGTGCTGGCGTGGGCTCCGGCTCCGGCTCAACAACGGGCTCCGGCTCGGGAACGGGTGCGGGAGGCACAATCTTGTTGTAGGTCTTGCCAAGGTTGATGCGGAAACCTGCCAGGGCATTGAAGTACCAGTCGGGGTTCTCAGCCTTCTTAGAGTTGTAGTGGTCATCCAGCAGGTTGGCGTTACCCTCGAGCGTGAAGCTTACAGCGTCGCTCAGACGGAAAGCCAGCTCAAGACCGGCACGGCCGAAAGGACGAATCTTCGAGCCATCCCACAAATACTCCAGCTCGTAGTTGGTCAGAGCCTTCTGGTTGGTAACAATTTGCTTGGCAATGTCGTTCACCTCCTCGTTACCCCAGGCAATGTTGGCACCACCACCGATGAAGGCTGTGATGTTCAACAGACGCAAAGGATTGTAGCCGCCAATAAGGTTCGACAGATTGAACATCAAGTCGATGCCAGGAGCCACATAGTTCCACTTGTAGGTCTGGGTATGGGGGGCCTCGTCAGCTACGTAGAAGCCGTTCCAACCGCCTTTTGACTGCCAGCCGTTAGCCTGCAGACGAGCTGCGAAGACAGGGCTGAACTGATAGCCAAGACCAAGCTGAACGTTCGGAGAAATGAGATCCTTGAACTTGGCCTCACCAAGAGTGTACTGAGCACCACCCTCGAGATTGAGGAAGAAGTGCTTCTGGAATTCATACTTGTTACCCTCGTTGTCGGTATAGACAGTCTGGGCAGACACTGTGCCTGCTCCTAAGACGAACAGGGCAGCAGCAAACAAATTTCTCAATGCTTTCATAATTCGTATTTAAAAAAGTGATATATATATCTACACATTTCGGGTGCAAAGTTACAAACTTTTTTCGATTCTCCCACAAAAAAAGCAAAAAATCTTTAACTTTCCCTGCTTTTTTTTTCTTTTTACGGTCGGAAAGTACCAATATAAAACCATTTCCCGCACTTTTCACACCTATCTGTAGGCGTGAGAAGTGCGGGAAGCAGTAAGCACGTTGGGAGTTATTGTACCGGGCGGATGTTTACACCCTGGTAACGCGGTTTGTAAGATATCTTATGCTCACTTTCCGATATCGACAGCAGACGTATGTTCCTGTTGAAATAGGCTTCGATGGAATTATCAATATTCTCCGTCCAAAAGAAACCGAGGGTGCCGGCACTGATAATATTATCGCCAGACTTGTAGCCACCGGCAGGCAGGAAGATGCTCTTACCGTTGCGGCTGACCTCATAGCCGAAGACGCCGTTTCTGGCCGACCACGTCCATGTGCAGTTATCACGCAGCTCATTCACCTGTGCACGGCTTGGCATCTTCCAGCTGCCACCCCAGCGGTAGCGAGCCGCATCATACTCCGTGCCGGCAATACTGTAGACCTCCCAGTGGTTCTCAGAAGTGCCTAGATAGGTGAAGCCGTTGGTGTCGTCTGCTTTCGTGTAGATGTAGTGAGTAATGTCGCAGTTGTCACGCTCAATACTGTCGCCCCACTGGATATACTCGCCATAGTCCTCAGCGCTTAAAGCGCCGATGTTGCGGTCGGCCCACAGCGTACCGCTGGGCAGGCCGAAGTCTACCGCTGTGCCGGCAACAGGCTTCTCGGGCTCTGTGGGTTCCGGGTCTTTCGGGTCTGGATCTGTCGGATCCGGATCAACAGGCTCAACACCTGGCGTGAACTCGCCTGGCTTGCCATAGACAGGGCGGATAGGTATCTGCAGGCCATAGTCACCAGAGACAAAACTGGCATCACGTATCAGCTCGGCATAGCGGGCTACGCCATAGCCGTCGTCACAGGAGGTCCAGTAGTAGGCGTAATCCCTCACCTGTTTGGAAACACCATTGGTGGAGATAAGGCCGGCGGCGGGGAAGAAGATATATTTTCCATTCTTCTTGCTGGTCACCTTCCAGCCGGGGTAACCATTACCCTGGCTGTCGGACCAGTGGCCGTACTCCCACGTCGTGTTGCCGCTGCTCTCGGATATCTCTGTGAAGTCATCCGGCGTGGGGATACGCCATTTGTCACCCCACTGTACGGCGGCAATGTCGTACTTCGTGCCGCTGATGTCCTTCTTCGACTGCCAGTCCCATTCGTATGCAGCGTATGCCGACGGGCTGGCAGAGTCAACCTCGCCCGTAGGGTCGCCCCAGCCAAAGCGGGCGTAGGTGGTGTTGGGTATGTCAAGTTCCGACGACGAGCCCATGTTCCACTTTGCCCAGCGAATGCCGCTTGGCAGTTCTAAGTCTTCATACTCCGCCACTGGGAACCTTGCCAGCGTCGTGAATGACAACACGTCGCCATCGGTGTAGCTGCCGTCGGCAGTCTTTACGTAGACGCGGGCGTAGTAGGTGGTATTCATATCAAGACCAGTGAAGTTGAAGGTTACCTGGTCGGCGATGTCCGTGGTTACCTGGTGGTTGTCGTCGTTGCTGTCGCCATGGGTCAGGGCTGACTCGGTCTTGGCGTAGCTGACGCCGATGAGCGTGACGTCGTCCTTGTCGCCACCTAAGATGGCAACGACGGTAGCCGTCGTTTTGTCAGGCGTGGCTGTCGTCTGGGTCACCGTCACCGGCACACGGATACGGCCCGCAACGGGACGGACGGCGCAGCCCCTATAGCGGGGCACCTCCGTCAGCAGCGGGTCGGCACCCTCGCTCAGTTTGAGGGCGAAGGCGTTGTCGCTGCTCGTAGTGCCGAGCGTACCCGACCAGAGCCAGACTTCCTGGCCTGCAGCCGTGACAGTCTCTCCCTCACGGTAGCCTAAGGCCGGCAGGAAGATGGAGTCGGTACCGACGGTCAGCATACAGCCGACACTGTCGTTGCGGTTGATCCACGTCAGCGTGCTGCCCGTCACCAGCGCCTCCAACTCCTCTTTTGTCGGCAGACGCCAGCCAGAGCCCCACTTGTGGCTGGCCACATCGTAATTAGAGTCTGCGATGCCAGCCGTCGGGCTGGCAATGGGGAAATACTCCAGCTTCTTCGACAGGTTCGTCATCGACGTGTCGCCCCAGCCGACGAGCCGCAGGAGTTTCTCGCCCTGCGTCGCCTCCAGGTTGCGGTCGGCCCATTTCAGGTTGCCCAGCGTCACCTGCTGGCCAGCGCCATTGGCCACTGCCACCTCCTCAGGGATGAACGACACCTGGTCTATGCGCCATACTTCGATATTAACGCTGTCTTTCCCGTCGATGCGGAGCACCATGCGCTGCTGTGCTGAGGTCGTCAGCAGGGCGGCCAAGGCGAAAATCACTGTCAGTATCTTGCTCTTCATTTCTTCTGTATCTTGATGGTTTGGTTATTGATGCGTAGGATGTAAAGGCCGGCAGGCAGCTGGGTCATGCAGGCAGCGATGTCGGCAGCGTCGCCGACGGTGGCTGTGGTCACTAACAGACCGCGGGCATCGTAGACGCGCAGGTCGCCTGAAGCAGCCATCAGACCGCCGATGCCACTGACGGTCGGATCGGTGAAGACGATGGTCAGCGTGACTTCCTCGTCGTCGGGACGGTAGAACTTCAGCGTCGGTGCCTTGCCGCCTTCGACCACTTCGTAGTCGATATTCATGCGGATGCTGTCGAGGCTGACAACATAGCCCGTAGCTGGCGTCACATAGAGCATCACGGCGTTCTCGTCATTTTTACGGAGTGGCTGTGCCAGCACTGTGCCGTATGGACTGCTGTAGGTCTGCGTGCCGCCTGCGGAGGCTGTGGCACTGATGGAGTCGCCATTGATGATGACATTCAGCAGCGGTGCCTGGTAGATGACGAATGTGGTATCGATCTGTCCGGTGTAGTTGTTGATGCCGGCGATGACGGCCTTGGCAGTGCCTCCCTGGATATTGTTGGTGCAGGTGAGGGTATAGTCGGTATCCGCCGTCAGTATGGTCTGTCCGTCGATGACCGTACAGGCAGGTGTCACGGGATTGCCGGTATAAGCGTAGCGTTCCTTGTCGAAGGTCACTGTGGCCGTGCTGAGGTCACGCGGAGTGACGGTCAGCGTGCCTGACACATAATAGAAATTGTAGTCTGGGGCTGAGCCGCCAGACAGCGAGATGGTGTACTGCCCTGCATTGCTGGTAGCGTCGGCTGTCGTCGTTGCCGTGGGGACGGTGGTCAGTTCACGCTCGGTATCGTTGCCCATAAAGCCGTCAATATGGCAGGTTAGGGCCGGGTTGTCCTCGCCGTAGACGCGGCTGACATTGTCGGTGGTGACGGTCAGCATGGCCTTAGAGATGGAGAAACTGGCTGTCTGCGATGTGCCGGCATAGTCGCCGATGCCGGTCAGCGTCAAGGTGGCTGTTCCGACATGGGTGTTATTGCTATAGGCAGCCGTGAAATGGGTTCCGGCCGTCAGCACCGTCGAACCGTCCTTCACCGTAAAGGCGGGCGTCAGCGCCGTACCAGTATAGGTGTATGACGGCATAGAGAAACTCACGACGGCATCGGCTAAGGTTTTCACATTGGGATCCTCACCAGCACCAAGAATCGTCGGATTAGGATAGGTACGCGCAATGGAAGAGGCATCGACGGCTACTGTCGTCTGGTCGGCAGGATTAACGCTGCCACCGTTAATACCACCTTTGATGGCGTCGCGCTGAACGCCAAAGGTGAAGGTGTCGTAGTTGAAGGTGGTACCGGCGATGGCGATGCCCTCAGACGTGAAGGTCATGGTGCCGGTGGCTGCCGCTCCGCCAACACTGAACTTGATGACCGTGCCGGTGTCGGCATACAGCTGCGGAACAACCGTCCACAGCAGTAGCATCACAGCCGCCGATAGTCTGCCAAGGATTTTCATCTGCTATTTATGTTTTGCTATGCCCCGGAAATAGAGCGTAATAGGTTGCTTACTGAGATTGGTGTAGACATTGGCATCACGTTCGAAAGGTCCCGGATCCAGCTTGCCAAGGTCGAGAATCAGCTTGACGGTCGTCTGCTCGCCGTCCTTCACTTCCTGGCTGTCGAACTCCGTCCGCGTACACTCGCAGCTGGCGACGACATCAATAATCCAGAAATATTTCTCGCCGTCGTTATGGACGGTGTACTCTATGACTTTCTCACCATCTTCTATATTAACCGTGCCAAGGTCAACGTCGGTCGCCTCGAACACGGGTTTGGCAGGTGCCAGCGGCCCCTGCTTCTTCTTGGTCTCTGAACAGCCCGCCAGTGCCATCAGCACGAGCAGGAAAAGAGGCAGTATGCGACAGTTGAACTTCGCCATCATAGTGCTACTTTTCATAGACATTCTCAACACCCTCGGCTTTTAGGTCGCGGAGCGTCAGATACCACTGACCGTCGATCACCACAGGATTCAGGTAGACGTGGGTGATGGCCTGGTCGTCATCGAGCGTGCCAACGGGTAATAGCTTTACCTTCAGGCGCACTTCGTTGTTTTTGTCGCTGCGCAGGATGAGCGTTTCCATACGGCAGCCGTAGTTAGCCAGCATCTGCATCTTCTGGATATAATCCTTGCGCTGATCTTCTGTGTAGGGGAAGATGCTATCGTTGCGGACAGTGTGCAGCATCAGTGCTGCCGACTCAAAGTCGTTGTGGCCAAAGAACTCTGCAAACTGTGTGGCGAGGTTAAATACCTCGGCAGAGTCCTGCGATGAATAATCCATAGACGCCGGTCGTAAGATTGGCTCGTTGTTCTCCTTCTTCGAGGAACAGGAAACGATAGCGACAAGGGCCACGGCCACGGCGACACAAGATATAAGTCTTAACTTCATACTTCGTTTTTTGATATTAAAAACAGGGGAGGAGCCTTATCACCCCTCCCCTGTGGTTAGTTATCGCGTTTCAGAATTACTTCTGACGAGCGTTCTCAACAGTCTTCTTCACGTTGATGTCAACCGTGGTGAAGATAGCACCGGCACCTGTAGCAGGAGCGATAGCACCACCCCACTCGTAGACAACCTTCACAGGAACGCGTACCTTGAACTTCTGCACTGTAGAACCGAGGTTCGTGTACTCGATGCGACCGTAGTCGGCCACACCAGGCAGCGTGTTCGGAGCGAGTGCAGGAACAGTGCCAGCGCCCGGCTTAGCAGCGAAGTACTTGAATTCAACGAGGTTAGAAACGTCTGCCAGTGAAGTAGCAGGATCAGAATCAACAGCCTGGTTCATGTTCGTCAGTACGTTCGGATTCTCGTCCAGAGTACCGCCGTCGGCAACACCAATCACCTCAATCGACTTGATGTTGTAGTAGTACCAGTAGTTGGTCTTGAACGGCTCCTCACGCCAGTCGCTAAGGTTCACGAGGTCGCGGAGGTAGATAACCTGCTTCTGGCTTGTAGCAGCATCGGTCACCTCAGTATCCTTGTTCTCAACGTTGATAGGACGCAGGAAGCGGACGTCGATAGGATCGCCAGTAATCACGAACGGACAGTTCTTGTAGCGAGCCTTTACATTGAGGTAAGCGGTCAGCACATTGTCATCAAGAGCGTTGTGACGCTTGTAGTTCAGCATAGCTTCAGCATAGTCGGTGTGCTGGTACTGTACGTCAACAATGTTCAGTGAGTCAGTAGCATCAGCATAGATCAGCTTAGCAACAGACTGCTCAACCTTCAGAGGATCAGCCTTGTCGTAAACCTTCAGCTCACGATCCTGATCGCGCAGAACGCTTACGAATGTCTTCTCAACACCGTTCAGGTAGCCCTTGAACTCTGTGTTAGCGCCAAGCACGAACTTCAGAGCGAAGTGCAGGTCACCGGCGGTAGCATCAGCAGGCAGGTTGGTGAAGGTGATGAAGCTCTTAATAGCAGACAGTGTAGTGATGTCGCAGATCTCGTTACCAACGAAGGTAGCCTGTACGGTCTGCTTCAGGGTCTTAGCCTGAGCCTCCTTAGCATCCTCAACACCGAAGACGTTAGCGTGGATCTCAGTGAAGCCTGAACGCTCAACGTTAGAATCCTTAGCATACCAGTAGTTGGCATTCTTCAGGCCATCCCAGTTGATAGCACCTGTCGGAGTCTGAGGAGCAGCAACGGTCAGCGGGCTAGCTACGATAGCAATGTAGACGTCGGGCAGACCCTTGTAGCCGTCGCTCGTGAACTTAACAAGACGTGTTACTGAAGTAGGAACGTTAGCACCGCAGTGAGTGATATAAGTCTGCAACTGAGCTGCAGTGACATCCCATTCGATAACGGTTGTCTCCTCATCGCCAGCCTCACGCTTGTAGCTAATCACACCCAGTTTCTCGTCCTTGCCAGGACCAACAACCTGAGCATAACCATTAGCAGCAATGTAGTACTGCTGGAACTCACCACCAGCTGCATCAGCCGTGAAGTGGTGCTCGAACTCATTCTGTGACAGATCAAGGTCGTGGAAGACGTCATACTCCATCTGAATCCACTTCTGCTTGAACTGGAACGGAGAAGCACTTGTCGTACCGCACCATGCCTCAGAAGCAGTCATAGCACCAGCATTGTAAGTATAGGTCTTCGGCAGAACGACAGGAGTATCAACAGGACGCTCGGTGATGCGGATACGGATGTAACCGTAGTCAACAACCTTGTTGTCCTTGTCGAGCAGGCTGACACGTACCAGCGGCGTACGACCGATGGTCTGACGGTCCTGCTTACCAACAACACCCTTCACAACACCATTGTTATCCCAAGGAGCAGACTTGCCTACCCATACGCCGCCCTGGAAAACAGAGTCGGGCATCTGAGGACGGAGGATATAGTCGCCATCCTCGTTCACCTTGATAGCAGCGTGAGCAGACTCAGAGGTTACGTTGTTACCATAGTACAGACCGGTAAGATCGAACTGGAAGTGCAGGCCGTTGTAGGCAGCGTCAGTTGTTCTGAGGAGCGTGTGGTCGCCACCAGTTGTGGTGTAGTGAACCTCAACCAGCTTGTTCAGGTTGATAGAGTCATTCCAGTAAACGAGATCCTGGCAGTTGAACTGGTTGGCAGTCTTAGGATCAGCCATACCAGAAGCCTCGGCAACCGTCTGCATCAGGTGCAGACCAGCAGCGTACTCAGCAGTCTCAGCAACGTTTCCGTTATTGTAAGAACACTTACCGCAGTGAGTGTTCACAGAGTCAGCGGGGTGAGTAGCATAGTAAACACTGTTGTGAATACCGGCAATAGCCTGTGTGCTGGGCTTGTGAGAGATCACGATGTCCTTCACTTCCTTCTTGTACAGTGTAGCGAAGTCAGAGGTAATCAGAGTGTCGACGCCCTCCTTGTTGACAGCAACCTGTGTAGCAAACACGGTCACAGCTTCGTTGTCGCGGATAGTGCGGATGGCGTTAGGATTCTTGGCGTCGTACTCGACAGTCAGGATACCATTGGCGCAGCTCCAAGTCTTTGGCTCAATGTTAGCAGCATACGTAGTAGTGCGGCCGTTGAACTCGTTGTCATAGATAGCGGCGTCGCCAACCTGAGCACCCTGCGTGTTCAGACCACTGTGGAAAGGACGGTCGAAAGCAACAACCTTCACGTTGTTGTCACTCTCAACAACAGCGTTAGAGGGATTCATGTAGTAGTTGGCGAAGAACGTCAGCACACGGGTAGTGTCCTTGTGGTAGTAACGAGTAGTGAGGTCAAGGGGCTGATAGTCGTGAGAACGACGGTTAGCGTCAGAAGCTGCGAAGTCGGCAGCAACGTTAGCCTTGAAGTCAGCACCTGTGTAACCACGAGTCTCCTTCTCGTCAGCAGCAGCTGCGGGGAGGGTGTAGATGCGATAGTTCAGCACGGTGATATCGGTAGCCTCAACGCCCTCGTAGTACGACTGCATCTTGAATACCAGGCCACGGAGAACAGACTTCAGATAGACGTTCAGCGTGTTCAGTTGAGCCTCCAGAGCGTCAACGCGGTTAGAAACGGCGGTAATCTGGTTGGTCAGCTCAGTCTTGGCAGCAGCAATCTGAGTGTCGGTATAGCCGTTGGAAGTTGTGATAGCAGCAGTCTGAGCAGCAGCAATCTTACCCTCCAGGTCGGTCTTCAGAGTCTCCAGCTTACCCTCCAGCTCCTGCTTTACAGTGTTGATCTTGGTGATCAACTCCTGCTTGTCGGCGTCCTTCAGATAGTCAGCCTCGATAGCCTCAACGCGAGCCTTGTAGCCATTCAGAACCTCAACCTGTGTGCCAAGGTCGGCAACAACAGCCTTCAGACCGGTGACAGGATCGTTCAGGTCGACTTCCAGCGTGCTGATGCGAGTCAGGGCACCGCCCAGACCAGTCTCAACAGCCTCGACTTTTGCGTAGATGTCCTCAACAGCTTCCTTGTAGGTCTTGCCGTTAGCCAGCTGACCGCCAAGCAGGTTGTTGATGTCGCTGATAGCACCTTCAGCAGTCCTGATGCGGGTCTCCAGCTCGACAGCCTTAGCCAGCAGCGGCTTCAGAGAGGTCCAGACATCCTCGAGATTGTAGGTCTTGCCATTCTCATCATTAAACTTGTCGGCCTTGGAGTTCTTCAGCGTCGTAATCTGACCCTCCACGCTCTCAAGAGAAGACTTCAGACCTCTGATCTCGTTCTCGAGAGCATTCCTAGCCTCTTCGAGTGCAGTCTTGTCGGCCTTCGTAGCGACGATATTGTTGATATCGTCATCGTAGTCCTTACAAGACACGAACACGCTCGTGGAAGACACAAAGAGTGCTCCCATAAGCAATGTACCAATTAATTTTTTCTTCATACGATTAAAAAATTTAAATTAAATAAAAATATAGAATGTTTCTTACTTGTTCTTTTCTCTCAATTTTCCGCTGTAACTCCTGCGCAGAGCAACATTTTTGGTGCAAATATAGATATAAATCTGAAAACTTGCAAACAATTTCCGATTTTTTTTCGAAAAAAGCCCAAAAAGTTGAGCAGGAACCAGCGTTCTGCCGTCATTTTAACGTTTTTAACTCGTTTTTTTGATTATTTACGAGGTCTCTCTTCATAGGCAATACGTTTTTGTTAATGACTATCGGCGTTGTCCCTATATATATAATAAGGTGGCGCGGCCTTTTGTTATTTTTCAAGTTGCAAAGGTAATGATTTTTTTGTAAAAACCTACAACTTTGTGACTTTTTTTTCAAAATTCTGCAGATTTTGGTGTGCGCGGGAACGGAATGACGTCACGAATGTTCTGCATACCGGTGACAAACAGGATGAGACGTTCGAAGCCAAGACCGAAACCGGCATGGGGGCAAGAGCCCCAGCGGCGGGTGTCGATATACCACCAGAGATGGGTCTTGTCCATCTGTCGGCGGTCGATCTCGCCCATCAGTTTGTCATAGTTCTCCTCACGGACGGAACCGCCGATAATCTCGCCGATCTGCGGGAACAGCACGTCAGTGCCCTGCATCGTCGGACCGGGAGCTACAGCGCCCTTATAACCAACGCTCGCACCAGACGGTTCACCCGTCTGGGCCGGCTCGTTCTGCTTCATATAGAACGACTTGAACGCCCGCGGATAGTCGGTCATGATGACGGGCTTCTTGAAATGCTCCTCCACGAGGTAGCGCTCGTGCTCGCTGGCCAGGTCGTCGCCCCAGTTGCAGGGGAACTCGAACTTCTTACCGTTCTTGATGGCTTCCTGCAGGATGTTGATGCCCTCGGTATAGGGCAGACGGACGAAGGTGTCCTTCAGCACGCCTTCGAGACGGTCGATGAGGGTCTTGTCAATCATCTTGTTCAAGAACTCGAGGTCGTCCTTGCAGTGGTCAAGGGCCCAGCGGACGCAGTACTTGATGAAGTCCTCCTCAAGGTCCATCAGTTCCTCCTGGTCGAGGAAGGCCACCTCGGGCTCCACCATCCAGAACTCAGCGAGGTGACGGGGGGTATTGCTGTTCTCGGCACGGAACGTCGGACCGAAGGTGTAGATAGCACCGAGGGCCGTAGCACCAAGCTCGCCTTCAAGCTGGCCACTGACGGTCAGCGAGGTCTGCTCACCGAAGAAGTCATCGTCGTAGATAATCTTCCCGCTCTCGTCCTTCTTCAGGTCGTAGAGGTTCTTCGTGGTCACCTGGAACATATTGCCGGCACCCTCACAGTCGCTGGCGGTGATGAGCGGTGTGTGGAAATAGTAGAAGCCATGCTCGTGGAAATAGGTGTGGATGGCCATCGCCATATTGTGGCGGATGCGCATCACGGCGCCGAAGGTATTGGTACGCAGACGCATGTGGGCGTTCTTGCGCATAGCCTCAAACGACTGTCCCTTCTTCTGCATCGGGTAGTCGTTGCCACAGAGACCGTAAATCTCCAAGGCGGTGGCCTGAATCTCACTGCTCTGTCCGGCGCCTTGACTCTCAACGAGTGTGCCGACGGCACAGATGCAGGCGCCGGTGGTGATCTGCTTCAGCAGTTCTTCGTCGAACTTGGCAGGATCAACGACAATCTGCACGTTCTTGATGGTAGAACCATCGTTCAAGGCAATGAAGTCGACAGCCTTGGAAGAGCGGTGGGTACGCACCCAGCCCTTCACACAAACCTCCTTGCCATATTCAGTACTTTTCAGTACGTCTATAATCCTTGTTCGTTTCATTGTTCTTCTTCTTTTGTTTGTCGCTATGCCATAGCGACATTCTGAACTTTACTCATAAGCACCCATTCTCAAACGGTCAACTTCTTCCTCGGTGAGATAGCGCCAGTCACCACGACGCAGGTTCTTCTTCGTCAGTCCGGCAAACTGCACGCGGTCGAGCTTGAGGACCCTGTAGCCGAGGCTCTCGAAGATACGGCGGACAATGCGGTTCTTGCCAGAGTGGATCTCTATGCCCACCTGCTTCTTGTCGATGGCGTCGGCATACTGCACGTCGTCGGCCTTGATCTCGCCATCCTCCAACTGGATACCCTCGGCAATCTGCGTCAGGTCATGGGCAGTGACATTCTTGTCGAGATAGACGTGGTATATCTTCTTTTTCAAGTACTTAGGATGGGTCAGCTTCGAAGCCAGGTCACCATCGTTGGTGAGCAGGAGCACACCCGTGGTGTTGCGGTCGAGACGGCCTACAGGGTAGATGCGCTCGGGGCAGGCGTTCTTCACCAGATCCATGACGGTCTTACGCTGCTGGGGGTCGTCACTGGTGGTGACGTAGTCCTTCGGCTTGTTGAGCAGCACATAGACCTTCTTCTCCAGATTGACGGGCTGGTCGTGGAAACGCACCTCGTCGGTACGCAGAATCTTCGTGCCCAGCTCGGTGACCACCTGTCCGTTGACGGTGACGACGCCTGCCTGGATGAACTCGTCGGCCTCGCGACGGCTGCAAACGCCGGCATTGGCGAGGAACTTGTTCAGACGCAGCGGCTCGTTGGGATCATAGTTAATCTCCTTATACTCAATGCGTTTCTTCATAGAGTACTTGGCATTGGGATCGTAGTTGGCCGTGCGGGGACGCTTGCCGTAGGGCTTCTGGCCATACTGTCCCTTCTGACCATAAGGCTTCTGGCCATACTGCTGGTAGGGCTTGTTGCCGTAGGAGGGACGATGCTGGTAGCCACCCTGACGAGGCTGATAGCCACCCTGCTGCTGACGGGGCTGGTAGCCACCCATGTCGCCATCCTGGTTATAACGAGGATGATAGCCGCCCTGCTGCTGACGGGGCTGGTAGCCACCCTGGCCACCTTCCTGGCCGTAGCGGGGACGGTAGCCACCCTGCGGCTGACGTGGCTGGTAGCCACCCTGGCTGTTATAGTTGTTACGGGGACGGTAACCGCCTGGCTGACGGCTCATGCTGCTCTGCTGAAGTCCGGCGCCGAAACCTTCGGGACGGAAACCGCTCTCGTCGCTGTTCGGTCGGTTGTAACTGGGGCGGTCGCTGCTGTTATAGGAGGGACGCTGCCCGGTGTGGATGCGGGGACGTGGTGAACGCCCGCGGTAGTCACGCTGAAAACCATTACCTGCCTGGGGATAGCCTTCGCGGCTGCCTGTGTTCTGCTCTGTGGCAGGTTTCTCATCAAATTTCTTTTCGTTCTCGAAATCCATTTTATCTATTTTTAAATATTGTTCGTGTCGTCGCCACAACCTC
>Ga0256405_10004230_pt1 | contig 27383 bp, 28 predicted proteins | sample RumenRJG_02DNA_FD_189096 | JGI IMG/M metagenome (GOLD analysis project Ga0256405, IMG submission 189096) | Bovine rumen microbial communities from Lethbridge, Alberta, Canada - RJG_02 | ecosystem: Host-associated > Mammals > Digestive system > Stomach > Rumen | place: Canada: Alberta... | reverse complement strand
TCTTTTGCTTCTTTTTCCTGTGCTTTTACAAGTTCATCTTTACCAACAACTTTTTCAGCACCTTTCTTAGCTAAACGGCTGCCTAAAGAACCGCCGATTAACGAGCAAAGTGAACCGATTACTGCACCTGCAACTGCACCGATTGCTGTACCTGCGCCAGGAATAATTGAACCGATAGCAGCACCAACTTTAGTACCAACAGCTGCGCCTGCAACCCAACCTCCAACTGAAGCACCTACTTTAACTGCAGATTTACCAACTTGTTTCATACCTGCTTTTGCACCCAATTTCTTGAATGTTGGAATAACAGTTGTTACGGCTTCTGTAGCACCTTCCATAACAAGCATTGCTGTTCCGCCTTGAGCTTTAAATTGATTTAAGCATTTGCTTGCAATCGGACTTTTTGCTGCTGCATTACTAATAGCACTGCTGGCTTTGTTTATACCTAAAACATTCTTTGTTTTACCCCAAATACCTGTTGCAGAAGCTGCTGCATCTTTTGCTGCTGCAGCATTTGCTTGAGTTAAAAGTTGATTAGCTGTGTTTGCAACATGTTTTGAACCTGTTTGACCTAAAGTTTCTGCTGCAATTCTTGCTTGTTCGTACAAAGATTGTGTATTTCTTGACATGCCTGCCAATTTATCTGCTGAAGGAATTGCTGATAGCAATTGTGATGCTTGTGAAGCATTTGCTACTGCTTGCATACCTGCCATACCTTTACCGGCAGTTGTATAAATATCACGAGTTGCTTGAGCAGCTGCAATTGTTGATGTCATTGCACCTTTATAATTGCCTCTGTTTTTTCTTGCCCAAGACACACCTTGCATTAACAAGTTACCGCCTGCGCCAGTAACTACATCTTTTACGCCAAGGTCATCCTTGTTTGTAAGTGCAACACCTGTTGCATACTTTACTAAATTTTCAATATCATAAGCTGAGTATGATGTACCTGAAAAACTAGGATTGTAATTGTAAGTCATGTTAAATATCCTCTTATAATGCCTCGTACCATGATAAAGTATTTTTTGAGGAAAAAATTGACTTTTTTTAAAACATGTTATTTATTTTGTTTACAATCTGTTACAAATTCTTCTATCTTGGTAACCATACTGTTTTCAAATCGTTCACATTCTTCTTTTGTTTTTGCTTCAAATCTTAATGTAAACACCGGTTCTGTGTTACTTTGTCTTACCAGTGCAAACCCTCCGTCAAAGACTATTCGCATACCATCTATGGTTATAATGTCTTTAATTTCTGAACCAAACATATCAGGATTTGAACCAACATAAGTTTCAAATTTTGACAAAACAGATTTTTTAAATTCATTAGGGCACGCCAAACGAACTTCTTGAGAAGAATATACCTTATTAAACGGCTCTAATAAATCCTCAACTTTAAATGAAGGATTTGTTTTTTTATGTTTTGCAACTATTTCAATAATTCTGCAACCGGCATAAACTGCATCATCAAAACCGTAATATCTGTCTTTAAAGAATGTATGACCGCTCATTTCTCCGGCTAATACCGCATTTGTTTCTTTCATTTTCGCTTTTATAAAGCCATGACCAGTTCTGCACATGACTGCTTCCGCTCCGGAATTGTTTATTGTATCAAAAAGAACTTGTGAGCATTTTACTTCTGAAACAATAACGGGTTTTACGCCCGAATCTTTGTATTTTTCAATAACATCAAGCGCATATATCAAAAGCAATTTATCACCTGTCATTGAATGTCCTTGTGAATCAATAATACCAATTCTGTCGCTATCACCATCAAAAGCTATGCCAAAATCAGCATCATTTTCTACAACAGCTTTTTTTATATCATCTAAAGTTTTTTCATCACTCGGATTTGGATGGTGATTTGGAAATTTTCCATCCGGATTTGAGTACAATTCAATAACTTCGCAGCCTAAAGAACGATATAAGGATGGTGCTACAACTCCACCTGTACCATTTGCACTATCTACAACAATCTTTATACCTTCACCTGTTCTTCCGAAGTTCAGTTTCATAACTCCAATATAATCAGGTATTAAGTCGTATTCCTCCTTTTTGCCGAAAGTGTGGGATAAAAGAGAATCTTTGCTCACTTCTTCAACAATTTTATATAATTCTTGAATTGCACTTTCGCCTAAAATTTGACCGTCAAAAGTCATCTTTAAACCGTTATATTGGCTTGGATTATGACTTGCTGTTACAATTAAAGCGCCATCTATATCTGCACCATCTGTAACATTTGGATTAACACCTACAACATTTGAGTAATAACCGATTGGAGTTGGAGCAAGACCTAAATCAACAAGGTTTGCACCTGCTGATGTTACACCGCCAATTAGAGCTTTTGAAAGAGCCGGAGAGTGATTTCTGGCATCTCTGCATACTGTTACCCATAAATCTTTTGGTTCTTTTTCAGATAACTTTGAAATATATTTTACATAGGCTTTACCTACAAAAAAGTATAGTTCTTCAGTAATATCCTTACCGTAAACACCTCTTATATCATTTTTACCGAACGCACTTGCATATTTTGCAACCATTTTCAAACCTCCGTTTTTCATATATAATATTAGCATAAAAAATGTTTTTATTGGGGATATGAAAAAACTATTATCAGATTTACTTAATAAACAAGCTTTTGCAGGTTATATTTTTATTCTGCCTGCGATTGTAGGTACGCTGATTTTCATCATAATACCTATATTTTGCTCGTTCGGATTAAGCTTTACAAAATGGGATTTACTTAATTCAATTGATTTTGTCGGGTTAGATAACTATAAGAAGATTTTTACAGAACCGGTTTTAGTAAAAATTTTAATTAACACTTTTGTTTATGCAATTTCAGTAACTGTTTTAGGCGTGATTATTCCGCTTGTTTTAGCGTATATTCTTAATTGCAAAATCAGGGGAAGCGAATTTTTTAAAACGGCTTATTTTTTACCGTTCGTAACACCTATGATTGTCATAGGTATTATTTGGGAATGGATTTTTGACCCTAATATCGGCATTTTAAATAACGTTTTACATCTGCATATTAATTGGCTTTATGACACAAATTTTGCAATGCCGGCATTGATTATCGTTTCTGTTTGGAAGCTTATAGGGTACAACATGGTAATATTTTTATCAGGTTTTAGTACTATGAATAATGAATTACTTGAGGCCTCAAAAATAGATGGAGCAAACGAATATGAAACTTTTAGGTTTATTTCCGTACCGCTTCTATCACCAACGATATTTTTCGTTGTAATCATTACAGCAATAAGCTCCTTTCAGGTTTTTGATTTGATTTATGTAATGACACAGGGTGGACCTTTAGACAGTACAAATGTGTTAGTATACTCAATATATAAAAACGCTTTTGAATACTTTAATGTCGGTAAAGCAAGCGCATTAGCGTATGTATTATTTGCAATTGTATTTATTTTAACTCTATTTCAATGGAAAATAAGGAAAAAATTAGTTTATTTAGAAAAGGATTAGTATGAAAAAATTTCTTTTATTGTTATGTTTGATTATTGGAAATATCTGCTTTGCTGCGGAGGTTACAATTCTGCATACAAGTGATGTACATGGCAGAATTTCACCTGTAGAATACAAAGGAGAACAAAACTGCGGTGGATTTTCACGCAGATTTACATTAGTAAACGAAATTAGAAATAAAAATAAAAATAAAAATGTCCTCCTCTTAGACAGCGGAGATTATTTTCAAGGCTCTTTGTATTGCAGATTGGATTTAGGTAAATCAAGTGCCAAATTCTTACAAGACATCAAATATGATGCCATAACTCTGGGAAATCACGAATTTGATAATGGTGAAAAGGTTTTAAAAAATAATATTAAGAATTCAAAAACTCAATTTTTATCAGCAAACGTTCATTTTAAAGACAAATATTTACAAAAAACAGTTAAACCTTATATTATAAAAGAATTTGACGGAGAGAAGTTTTTAATAATCGGTGTTACAACATCAAAACTCGCAAGCTTATCAAACACAAAAAATGTAACCGTAACTAATCCTGTTGATGAAATTAACAAAATAATTAAAAAAGTGAAATATGATAAACTTATAATTCTTTCTCACTGCGGACTTGATGAAGACAGAACGATTGCAAAAGAAATTCCTCAAATAGATTTAATTTTAGGCGGACATAACCATTATTTCTTTAATTCGCCCGAATATTTACGAGATGTTCCGATTATTCAAGACGGAGAATTTGGTATTCGAGTTGGTATTATTGACTTTGACAAAAAGCTAAAGCACTATACTTACAAAAATATTACTCCTGAAATAAATTCAGATGCCAAAATTGATAAGCAAATAGCGGAACTGGACAAAAATAACCAAAAAGTTTCAAACGAAATTCTTGCAAAATCTGACATTCTGCTTATCGGTGATCAAACTACCATAGAACATAACCAAACGAACTTGGGCAGATTGGTTCTTATTTCTATGACAAAAGCGTTTAATGGTATTGGTTATGACGGAATTATTACAAATTCAGGTTCAATCAGAATTAACAAAAATCTTAAAGGAAATATAAGCTACGCTAACGTACTTGAAATTTTGCCTTTTGATAATGATATTGTTATGGTTGAAATTCAAGGCGAATATTTAAAAAAAGTGTTACAAAGAGGTCAGCAAACAAACAGACGTTATTTGCAATACTATTTGAAAGATAAAAATATTGATGATAACAAGATATACAAAATAATTACAAATTCTTATATAGCAAGCGGAAAAGACGGTTATGAAGAATTTAAAAATTCTACAATAATTAAGCATTCCGACATAAAACCTGTAAAACTCTTAAAAAAGACTTTACAGGAAATGAAAGTCATTAATGATGAAAAACTAAAATTAGATGATTTATAGTTTTAGTGGAAACTTATTATTTCATTAAATACTTTTATAGCAAATCTGTCAGTCATTGCTGAAATAAAGTGTACAATTGATTTTCGATACATTAAGTGCGATTTATAGTCGTATACAATTTTATTATCAAGTTTTCGCTTAACTCTTTCTTCAGGACAAATATCAGTATATCTTATCAGCCAGCCTTTGAAATACTCTAAAAGTGTAGGGTAAAGTTTCATTTCTGCATCTATTGCAGATAATATATCATCACAGAAGTAAGAATCTAATTTTTCAAAAATTGTTTCCAATACAACGGTTGCATATCGCTTAAATGGCTGTAAACGAGCGTGTCCGCAAATGTTTTCGGTATTGTATTCTTTAATTAAACGCATTACTTCAAATGCTGTATCTGTAAATTTTAAACCCTCTTCCGGTGTAGAATTTTGACATAAGTCTTTTATAAAATAGTAAGTAAGAACTTTCGGCCCTACTTCTTGCAAACGCTCGTGAGGGAAAGCCTTTTGAATGATATGTTCAATTTCTTTCATTTGTTTTTCTGTCAAAATGTTGTAAATTAAAGCATCTTCAATATCACGACTTAAATATGCAATTGTATCAGAAAGCTTAACTACACAGCCCTCGTAAGTAAATGGCATAACATGGCTTGCATATTGAATATCAACAAGGTTGAAAAATTCCTCTCTAGGCTTAATATTTTTTTCGTTTACTTCACCGCAGTGGCAAACAATACCATCTCTTACAGCATAAGTTAAATTTAGATTTTTCCAATGACCTTTATAATCAGGTAGCAATTCAATATTATCCACGAAATTAAGACTATTGCCCTCATGCCAAAAACGAATACAAATGCCAAGTCTTTGTACTAATTCGTTCAATATAAATTCACCATGATGTCCAAAAGGTGCGTGTCCTATATCGTGTCCTATTGCAATGGCATTTACAAGTTCTGCGTTAAGATTAAGGTTTTTTGCAATAGTTTCTGCAATAGATGCAACGTGTGTTACGTGCTCAATTCTTGTACAAATGTGGTCATTTTCTGTTGCAAAAAATACTTGCGTTTTATTTTTCATTCTGCGATAAGCCGTACAATGTAAAAGTCTATGCTCATCTCTTTCAAACGGACTTCTGGTGTCATATTCCGTTTTATAAATTTCCGTTAACCTTGATGAAGCTTGTTCATATTTAGGGTTATCTAATGTCATTGCAACAGATGAAAAATCTGCCATTTGAGTTTTTTTAGATAAATTTTCTGTCATAATATATTAATTTTACACATTTTTTTTAAATAAAAATAATCTGTTTATATGATTTTTTGCTATAATTACAAAAAAGGAGTTTAATATGCAAAATTTAGAATTTAAAGTTGATAAAGAAAAATGTATAAAATGCGGTCTATGTATAAAAGATTGCTTTTTGAAAGTAATAAATAGTGATGATGACGGTTATCCATGCGTTAATGACGAAACCTTTTGCATTGGATGTCAACATTGTTTGGCAATATGTCCAAAAAGCGCAATAAGCGTTTTTGGCAAAAACCCTGATGCCTCTAGTGAAATTGGCAATAAAACCTCACCCGAAGAACTTGAAAATTTAATAAAAGCTCGTAGAAGCTGCCGTCATTTCAAACAAGAAAATATTGACAGCGAAACAATGAATAAACTTAAAAATATCTTGAATTGGACACCTACTGGAGTTAATTTTAGAGGTCTGCATTTTACAATAGTTGAAGATTTAGAAAAAATGAAATCAATAAAAGAAAAGGTTTATCAAAAACTAAAGTTTATTTTAAAATTTATGCCTTTAAAAAAATCCTTAAAACCATATAAAGATGCTATTTTAAGCGGAAATGATATTATGTTTAGAAATGCTCCTCATATGATTGCTGTTAGTGTGGATAAAGCTTCTCCTTGCAAAGAAATCGATCCTGTTATTACATTAAGTTATTTTGAACTTTATGCTCAATCTCTTGGAATAGGCACACTATGGTGCGGAATTGCTTTTAAATTATTACCTTTTAGCAAAGAAGTTATGAAAGAATTTAAAATTCCCAAAAATCATAAACTTGGTTACGTTATGTTATTTGGAAAACCTGATATTCAATATAAAAGAACAATTCAACCTGATAAATATGACATCACCGTTTTATAAATTTTGTGTTAAAATCGGTTTATGAAAAAGTTAATTTTACTAATTATTGCTATATTTTTATGTCAAATAAAAGTTTTTTCAATAGAAGATTGCGGATGTGAACATCATCACCATTTTGAAGCCGCTGTTAACATAAAAGACGGCTCTTTGTTAAACATCAGAGATTGTATATCCATAGGTGTAAACAATAGTCCTGTAATTAAAGAATACGCACATAAATTAGAAATTGCAAAAAGTAATGTGGGAATTGCAAAATCGGCTTATTTCCCTGAGTTTTCTGTAGGTGCAGGGTATAGACAAGAATTCAATTCAAACAGAGAATATTTTTTTAGAAATTATCGAGAATTACCCACTATTGGTGTAAGTTTAAACAAAATGATTTGGGATTTTGGCAGAACCACCGCAAATGTCAGAATGGAAGAATTCTTAAAAATCGCCGCAGAATACGAATTTCAAGATATAGTTTGTCAAACAGTATTTAATATAAAAATAGCATACTACGATTTATTAAAAGCAAAAGCTCAATATGAAGCACAAAAGACATATTTAGAACTTCAAAATCAAATTGTCAAAGATATTCAAAATCTTGTAAAAAACGGCAAAAAAAATATGGCTGATTTAATTAATGCTCAAGTAAAACTTTTAAAAATAAAGGCGGATTTGGCAAACTTTAACAAAAATTATAACAACGCAATAGAAAATCTTAATAATGCTATTTACTTAAAAAATGCTCCCGAATATCTAATATATGAAACTCAATCATTTAATTATAATCCTGTCAAAATAAAGAGTTTCAGCAAAATATACGAAACAAAATCTAATAAAATAGCAAAAGATGATACTATTTTTCAACATCCGAAATATACTTATAATAAAGCTGTAGAAATTGCTTATAACAACAGTCCTGACATAAAAGCTCTTATTGCAACACGCGATTCTTTTGAACAAGCTCTTATATTTATCAAAAGAAGCTATTACCCAAGCCTTAATGCCGGAGCAGGTTATGATTTTCTAAAAACGAACTATTATAAAAATAATGGTTTATCTGTTGCAGTTACGGTTGATGCGGCTATTAACGGAATGCGGCAAAAATATGATATAAAAGGAGCAAAAGCACAATTAGATTTAGCAGATACAGAAATTGAAACTTTAAAAGATAATTTATACTTTACCGTAAGAAAATGCCTAAATGATGTTAACATTTCATATAAAAATTTGCCGGTATATCAAGAGAAAATGAAACTTGCATCTGAAAATTTTGATTTAACTTACGATAATTACAATTCAGACAAAATGAATCAACTTGAACTTGAACATTCCGCACAAGAATATTTCAACTCATTAATTGATTATATTAATTCGCAATTCATTTATAATATATCATTAATAAGACTGGAAATGGCTATGCATGAGCATCTAATAGATTACCATGACGATGCTGAACACGTAGCTGATTTTCACGAAGGCGAAGAAAATAAAGCTCTAAGCAAGTTAATTAGGTGCAATAAAAAGCATAAACCTTAAGGATTTTAAATGTTTGAAGAAAATATAAAATTACTTGAAAAAGTTAATAAAACACTTGCAATAAAAATAAAAAATGTACCATTAAAAACGTCTGCTGAAAATCTCAGCGCACTTAAAAACGAGCAAGGAGAATATATTTTAGTTCAGGATAAAAAATATATTGATGATATTCCAAGTCCTCTTGAAGCAGCTAAAGAAATTTATTCACAATCAATAAAAAATGCCGTAAGCAGACACGATTTTATCGTTATATTCGGACTGGGACTTGGCAATTTACTTGATTACACACATCAAAAAAGTATCTCAAACCTAATTCTTTATGAACCGGACTTAAATATTTTAAGATTTACATTTGAATATGTCGATTTATCAATATATTTTGCAGATGGTCGTTTATACGTGTCTGACAGTATTCAAGATTGCACAAGCTATTTGGAAGAAAAATATCTGCTTGATGACAAAATTGAATTTGTATATTTAAAAAATTACTGTTTACAACATTCTAGCGAATTTAATGTATTACTCGAAAGAATATACAATGTATGTAATTCAAAAATTATTGATATGAATACAACCAAAAAGCTTTCAAAAGATTGGGTAAAAAATGAATTTGCAAACCTAATGACAGATAAAGTTACATACCCGCTAAATATACTAAAAAATAAATTTAAAGGAAAAACTGCACTTATTTTAGGAGCAGGTCCGTCATTAAAGGATAATTTAGAAAATATAAAAAAACACCGTGATAAATTTGTCATTTTTGCAGTTCACAGAACACTTGATACACTTATAAACAATGATATTATACCCGATTTTTGCGTAGTTGTTGATGCGAAATGGCTTGTATATGCGCTTAATCCTGAGCATAAACGTTTTGAAGAAATTAATTTTATTGCTGATATAAAAGCAGACCGATACATACAGCAATTACCGTCTAAAAACTTTTTCATATATTATTCTAAAAACAATATAATTGGAGATAAATTAAAAACAAAACTATCAGACGACATTGAACTTCTTGAAACCGGAGGAACAAGTACGATTTGCGCATACAGATGTGCAGTTTATCTTGGTTTTAAAAATATAATATTTGCAGGTATAGACTTAGCATTTAAAGATGATACAGTATATTGCGACGGTAAGATTGCTGCAGCAAACGACACTCACTCCGTAAAAATCCAAAATATTGTTCGTGAAATTACAAAGGTAAAATCAATTACAGGTGAGTACGTTACAACAAGAGCTGATTATGCAAATTTTATAAAACAGTTTGAAACAATCTTCTCGCAAGATAGAAATTCTAACATCTACAATTTAACAACTTTTGGTGCATTTATTAATGGAATGAAATATAAACCATTGGATGAAATTATCTCATCATTAGATTTTCAAGATATCAATCAGGAAGAAGTTGTTGAAACAAGCAAACAAGAACACGAAAATTTACCTAAAAAAATCAAACAAGCCGCTATTCAAATAATAGAACAGGAAAAGGAAAAAATAAAACCTATAGTTGACCTGATAAATGAATGGTTTGAGATGTATGAAAATCATCCGTCATTTTTCGATTATGCCGCAAACATAATAACCAAAATAACATCCACAATGATACTTCAGGATTGTGTTCAAATTGAACTTATAAAATTTTCTAAACTGGTCGTATCAAATAACGAAAATGAAAAAAAAGAATTTTTAGTTGATCTGTTCAGAGTAATATTAGACTATTATAAAAATTTAGATAACTTAATATAACTTGAAATAAGTACGAATTTGTGATACAAAACTAGTATTATGAACGATATTAAAAATTTATTAAAGGGTGCCGTTGACAAAATCAAATCGGCAGTAGAAAAAGAAGACATTCCTCTGGCAGAAGCTTATGCTCAAATGGATGCGGATTTAGAAGAAGCTGAAAAAGCGTACGGGAAACCGCTGTTCCCGACAGATGACGAACAAATACCTTTGGATGAACATTATCTAAAAGTATTAGGTTTTAAAGATGCTCAAGAACATTCATTTGAAGACATAAAAGCTCAATATGAAAAGTTATTGGAAAAATATAATCCGGAAAACTTTGAAGACGATAAAGAAAAGCAAACAAAAGCTGCAAAACGAATTGTAATGATTAATTCAGCTTACGAATATTTTGCTGAAAAATACCAAGAAAGTGAGCAATAATGAATTTATTTCAAAAATTATTTAAAGTCATGCAATCTTTTTTGCATGCGTTTGTTAACCATATTCAAGACCCTATCTTGATGGCAGAACAAGCCATTAGGGATTTAAAAAAAGATTATGACAGTAGTATGAAAGGTCTTGCCGAAATTAAATCTCTTGCTATTGACACACAAAATAAAATTGCAGAGCAAACAGAAATTGCAAAAGACTACGAAAAGAAAGCTCTTACCTTGTTACAAAAAGCTCAAGCCGGAGATTTAAGTCAAGCTGATGCCGATAGATTAGCTTCAGAAGCGCTAAAGAAAAAACAAACTGCTATAGAAAATATCAAAAAGTATACACTTGATGTTAAAAACTATAATGGTATGGCTGAAAAAATGGAAGGCAAAATTGCCACATTAAAAGAACAAATCCAAAATTGGGAAAGTGAAGTTAAAACCCTAAAAGCTAGACATAAAGTTGCGGTAACATCAAGAAAAATAAGTAAACAAATGGTTTCCATGAGCGATAACAACGCACAAGTATTGTTGGAAAATATGAAAGAAAAAGTGCAAAAAGAAGAATCTATGGCGCAAGCATACGAAGAAATGACAACAATAGAAACAGATATTGATAAAGAAATAAATGCGGCAATAGGTTCAACATATTCAGATGAAGTTCAACAATCATTGCTGGAATTAAAAAAGCAAATAACTCCAACTTATTTAATTGAACAAAAAGACGTAGAAACAGAAAATAATTAATAAAGGATAAAAAATGTACGTAGCAATTTATGGAATAATAATTTTAGTCATTGTAGCTTGTATTATTCCAATGTCGACAGGATTTTTAGCTGCATTAGGACTTATTGCAGCTGTTTTAATGATTATCGTTTTGGCAAAAAGAAACTTTGACCTAAAACAAAGTATGAATAAATACCCTGATGATATGCGAATTATTCAAAATGTTAAAGAAGGCGGAGTAATAAAATTTGCAAATATTGACGGTTATAACGAAGATTTAGAATTAAAAGTAATCGGAAGAAACCTATACATGGAAGGTGATTACAGCTGGTATGAACTTGAATGCGTAAAAGGCGACGGTGAAAAAGTATGGGTTGATGTTGATGACGATGATGAATTGATGGTTTCAGTTGTATTGAAAAAAATTACAATGCAAGATATAAATGCAAATGCATCGTTATTAGAACATATTGATTATGAAGAAACAGGTGCAGTATACTACGAATCAGTAAGATACAATTACATTGATTCGGGTGATGCTAAATTTTACAAACACTGCGATGATTCAAAAGTTGAAAATCTATATTATTGGGATTTCAAATCAGCCAGCGGTAAATATTTAGTTTCAGTTGAAAAATGGAAAAATGAAGATGGTAAACCTGATTATGTTTGTTACTATTCACAAATAGTAAAACCTATGGCGATTACAGTTTATTCAACACACGGTGAGGAACAAAAATAATGAAATATTCAATATTAACAAGCCTTATATACATTGTTGTATCTTGTTTAATACTAATTTTCGGGAAATGGCTGTTTACAAAATGTATAAAATACGATATGTATAGCGAAATCAAAAAAGGTAACGTTACTGCAATAATTCCATATTGTGGATTTCTATTCGGTAATGTTGCTGTTTTAATCGGTGCATTTGTTGGTGATTCCTCATTATCTTTTAAAGCCGATTTATTATATTATGTAATTTATGCACTTCTGGGAATTTTCTTAATGCTATTTTCAGGGTTTATTGTTGAAAAAGCAATATTACACAAATTTGATAATGTTGCAGAGATAGTACGAGACAGAAATATCGGAACTGCAGCAGTTCATTTTGGTATATATGTTGCATCAGGTTTGATAATATCAGCGTGCGTAACAGGTGAAACACTTGCAACACACGGTAAAATGTACGGCTTAGTATCATCAATCGTATATTACATGCTCGGAATGATATTTTTAATTTTATTCGCAAAAATATATGATTTATTAACACCTTATGAACTTCTTAAAGAAATTGAAGAAGACAATGTTGCGGTAGGTGTTGCATTTGCAGGAAACATTATAGCAATAGGTTTAATCCTAATGCGTGCAACAATAGGTGATGTAGGCACTTGGCAGCACGGATTGTTATTATATTTCATAGATTTAACAGCAATAGTTCTTTTACTTCCAAGTATAGCTTTCATTTTGGACAGAATGATTGTAAGAGCAATTAATATTAAACAAGAAATCAAAGATAATAACATAGCAGCAGGACTTGGAGAGGCTTTTGTAATAATATGCTTTGCCTTGTTAATCTTTTTTATGGTAGATTTCGTAAATATAGTATAGGTTTTGAGTGAATAGCAAAGTATGAAAGTAAATCCGAAACAAAAAAAAGAGAATTTATTTTTTTATAACAACTTGATGCTGATAGTTGCAATATTTTGTGCTGTTTGTTTTGTTACATACTTTACGGTCGAAGGTGAAACAATCGCAAAACGTACATATTCGTTGGATGAGGGTTCAACTTACGGTCCGATTGTAGTAAAAAAAGGACAATCTAAACTTTGTAAAATTCGTTCATCAATGTATGGAGATAATCAAAACATATATTTTTCCGGTGAAGTTTTAGATGAAGATAAAGAAACTTTATACGAATTTGGCAAAGACTTGTGGCACGAAAGCGGCTACGATTCGGAGGGTTATTGGTCTGAATCAGATAGAAATATGGAAGCTCGTTTAGCGTTCACAGAACCCGGAACTTATTACATTCAATTCCATACCGATGTAAACATGATGAATAACATTAGTTTGGAAATTATTGTTAAAAAAGGCAGCGGAATTCCTCACATGATGATGGGTACATACCTTATACTAATTGTCATTTTCTTATTTGTAATAATGAACAGAAAGTGGGTAGGCGAAAATTTAGAAAAATTGAATGAAGTACTGGAGGAAATGAGCGATGACTAATAAGTTTTTCAACTTTTTATGCTATATTTCCTTAATAATAGTTTTAACTATTGTTTATTTTGCTTGCTTTAAATATTCATATCAAGGTTACGGATACCCTGGATACAGAGGATACCATCACCATCATTCGTTCTGGTATATTGGCAGACACGATTCCTATTATGATACAAGTGTTAGAGAAAATAGTGTAGGCGGTTCAAGATTTTCTCAAAAAGGTATTCACGGTGGAAAATAAAAGTATTTTGACAAAAAAAGATGCGTCAATCCTTTTGTTTTGCGTATTTGTAGTGGGATTTTGCACGATTATTTATGAACTTTTAATCGGCAGTATTTCGTCTTATTTTATTGGCGACAGTATAAAACAATTTTCTATAACTATTGGTTTAACCATGACAGCAATGGGTATAGGTACGTTAATTTCAAGATTTTTCAACAAAAATCTTATTTATTGGTTTATTTTTGTTGAAATTTTATTGGCTATAATTGGTGGATTATCTGTTCCGATTTTGTATTTTATTTATGCTGTACAATTCTTTTATTACCCTATAATGTGCCTTTTAATAATTGCAATCGGTACATTAATAGGTCTTGAAATACCTTTGTTAACAAGAATTATGGAAGAATATTTTCAGTTAAGAGAAAATATTTCAAATGTGCTTTCACTCGATTATTTGGGAGCGTTTTTGGCAAGTTTAGCTTTTCCTTTCATTTTGTTGCCTTTTTTAGGTGTATTTAACAGCTCAATATCTACAGGGCTTTTGAACCTTTTGGTAGGAGTTTTGACATTTGTTTGGTTTAAAAATAAACTAACACGCAAACGCAGATTAATGCTAAAAACCCAGGGTATTTTAATTGCTATTTTGCTTGTTGGATTATTAATATTTTCAAAAGAGATTGCTTTTCATTTAGAAAATTCAATGTACGATGACAGAGTTGTATTTTCTAAAAAAACACCTTATCAACAAATTGTAATAACCAAAAATAAAGCCGATGTCAGATTATTTATAGACGGAAATGTTCAATTTTCAACAATAGACGAATACCGCTACCACGAACCATTAATCCATATTCCAATTAACTTGGTAAAACACAGAGAAAATATTTTAATACTCGGAGGCGGAGACGGTTTAGCTGCAAGAGAATTACTTAAATATCCTGAAATAAAACAAATAACAGTTGTTGATTTGGATAAAGAGATGACCGATTTAGCTGTAAAAAATAGGATTATGGCAGAATTAAGCGAGCATAGCTTTGAAAATCCAAAAGTAAAAATATTAAATGAAGACGCATTCAAATATTTAGAAAATGCGAAAGAATATTTTGACGTTATTATAATTGACCTTCCAGACCCTAATAATCAGTCTTTGGCAAGACTTTACAGTAAAGAATTTTATAAAGTTGTAAAACAAAAACTTGCAAAAAACGGAATAATCGTAACTCAGTCAACAAGTCCATTCTTCTCACCTGAAGCATACTGGTGTATTAATAAATCCTTGCAAGAAGCAGGTTTTAAATATACAAAGCCTTATCACGCTTATGTTCCATCGTTTGGAGATTGGGGATTCATACTTGCCGGCAATAATCCAATCAACGAAAAAAATATTAAAATAACTGTACCTACAAAGTTTTTAGACAATAATTCCATAGAAAGCTTATTCCATATTGAAAAAGATGTAAAACGAAATAATATAAAGGCTTCAACATTAGATAAACCTGAAATTTTAAATTATTATCTAAACGGCTGGAGATATTGGAACTAAAATCCGAATTTTTTATTAAAATTTTAAAATACTCTGTTTTTTTGCGTTACAATGAATATATAAAGTAAATAAAAAGGCAGGTATTATGTGGGATTATTCTGAAAAAGTTATGGATCACTACCGTAACCCAAGAAATGTAGGCAAAATTGACAACGCTGATGCAGTCGGTGAAGCAGGTTCACTTGCTTGTGGTGATTCTCTGAAATTATATTTAAAAATAGAAAATGGTATTGTAACAGATGCAAAATTCCAAACTTTTGGCTGCGGTTCAGCAGTTGCAAGTTCAAGCATTCTAACTGAAATGATTATAGGAAAGCCGATAGAAGAAGTTAGAAAGATTACAAATAAGGATATTGCAGACCAATTAGACGGACTTCCGCCGGAAAAAATGCACTGTTCAGTTATGGGACACGAAGCTCTTGAAGATGCTTTAAAAAATTATTTTAATGACGAAATGGAATTTAATTTAGCTGAAAAACAGGATAAATTAATCTGTCAATGTTTTGATGTTCACGAAAGCCAAATTATTGAGGCAATTGAAACAAATAAATTAAAAACGGTAGAAGATATTACAAACTATACAAAAGCAGGCGGTGCTTGCGGAAAATGTAAATCCGCAATTAAGGGTATTTTAGATGAATATTGGGTAAAACAGGATGCTGATAAGCCAAAATTAACCCAAACTCAAAAGATTTTGAAAATAAACAGCGTTATTGAAAATCAAATTTCTCCTGAACTGCAAAAAGACGGCGGAGATATAGAACTTGTTGATATTGAAGATAACAAAGTTTATGTAAAATTAAGAGGCAAATGCTCAGGCTGTAAAAATTCACACATGACCTTAAAAGTCTTTGTAGAACAAACTTTACAGGAAACTGTTTCTAAACAAATTGAGGTTATAGAGGTACAATAATGGAAAATATTATATACTTAGACAATAATGCGACAACAAAAGTTGATGAAAAGGTTTTAGAGGCAATGCTTCCTTACCTCAAAGAAGAATACGCAAATCCGTCGAGTATGTATGATTTTGCAAAAAAATCATCTAATGCACTAAAAGTTGCACGTCAACAAGTTCAGGAATTTGTTGGTGCAAGTAGTGATAAAGAAATAATTTTTACGTCTTGCGGTTCAGAAAGTGCAAATACCGCAATAAAAGGTGTTTTAGCAAATAATAAAACCAAAAGACACATTATAACAACTGCCGTAGAGCATCCTTGTGTTTTAAATTTATATAAACAGTATGAAAAACAAGGGTACAAAGTTGATTATATTGGAGTTAATGCCAACGGCGAACTCAATATTGAAGAATTAGAAAATAAAATCACGGACGAAACGGCTTTAGTTTCAGTAATGTGGGCTAATAATGAAACAGGTATAATCTTTCCTGTTGAAAAAATTGCAGAAATAGTAAAAGAAAAGAATCCACATACGGTATTTTACGTTGATGCGGTACAAGCAGCCGGTAAAATACCTATGAACGTTAAAAATACCAAAATAGATATGATAGGTATTTCTGGTCATAAATTCCACGCACCAAAGGGTGTCGGTGCTTTGTATGTAAAATCAGGTACAATTATTTCACCCTTAATTAACGGCGGACACCAAGAACGTGGCAGACGTGCTGGTACAGAAAATGTTCCGTATATTGTAGGAATAGGAAAAGCTGCAGAACTTGCAAACAGTAGTTTAGACTACGAATTAAAAGAAGTAAAGCGTTTGCGTGATAAATTAGAACAAGGCATTGTAAAAAATATATTTAATGCAAGATTAAATACCGCCCCTACAAACAGAGTTCCAAACACTACAAATATTGGTTTTCAATATATTGAAGGTGAATTAATCTTGCTGCATTTAAGCGATATAGGCATTTGTGCAAGTTCAGGAAGTGCATGCACATCAGGTTCATTAGAGCCAAGCCACGTATTACGTGCAATGGGAATACCGTTTACAGCACTTCACGGAAGCATAAGATTTTCTTTGAGCAGATTTACAAAAGAAGAAGAAATTGATTATGTAATAGAAAAAATGCCTCAAATAATAGAAAAACTGAACAAAATTTCACCATACCAAGACGAACTTGAAGCATTGAGAAATTTGAAATAAATTAGTTTCTAAGCAGTTTCAAATTTTGAATTGTTTTGTTTAAATATTGCAATTCTTTGTCTGACAAACCGTCAATTTCAGATACTATTTGCTGCATTAATTCTTTGCGAGGCAAAACATGCTCAAAATCAAAAAGGTCTTTTATTTTAACATTTAATATTTTAGCAATTTTTACTAAATTTTCATCATTAGGACGTTGGTTGCCACACTCAATTCTTGTCAAATTTGTACGCTCCATTTCCAACATGTCAGCCAATTGCGATTGCTTTAAATTATTTGCCATTCGCAATTCTCTAATTTTTTGTCCTAATTTTTCGTTGAAATTATATTCCATAAAAGCCTCTGTTTATAGAATATAACTATTTATAAAAATAAAGAATACTATATTATATAACAAAATATTGACAAAATGTACTATATCATGGCACAATATTTAATAAAAGTTGCATTGTAAAGAAACATTTATAAATTATTGTGTCATAACATAGAAAGGATTAAAATGAAAAAGTTTTTAGCATTTACACTTGCAGAAACACTCATTGTAATGGGTGTAATCGGCATAGTATCAGCGCTGACATTACCTAACTTAAACAGTTCAACTGGTGATAAAGAACGTGTAGCTAAGGTTAAAAAGATTTATCAAAACTTAAACGATGCACTTGGTCGTGCAGAGGCTGTTTATGGTCCTTACGATACATGGTTTATAAATGATGCGGATGCTACGGCAAAAAATAAACGAACAGGCGAGCGTTTAACAGAATTTATGAAAGTATCCAAAACTTGTGCTCAAGTAGCAAATCAAGGTTGTTTTACAAGTGGCAATTCAAAAGAATTTGACGGTGATAACTATAGTGATTTTGATAGTGGAACAGTATTCTATAGAATTATAACTGCAGATGGAACCTCATTGGCAATTATTGGCACTGGTAATGCTATTATTGTCGATATAGATGGACCGAATAAAGGTGCATATACAAATGGTAAGGACTTGTTTTACTTTAATATTGACAATGATTTAGGTGTAGTACCAGCAGGATATGATAGTGCTTTTGCAGATTTGATTGCAGATATTATGGATAAAGGTACTGGTGCTACTGCTTGGATAATCAAATATGATAATGCTGACTATTTAAAATTTAAGAATAATTCGGGTTTGTGTCCTAACGGAACAACTGTTACCGAAGCTAATCCAAGATGCAAATAGTGAGTAGTGAATTGTGAGTAGAATAATCGACTCACGGCTCACAATTCACGATGAAAGTGCTTAGTGCCACAGAGCCCTATTATCTTAGCAACTTCTGAAAAAGATATTAAGTAAAATGCCATTAAATCAAAATATAAATATCCTCTTTATGTAGGTATAAATTTTTGAAAAAACATTCATAATGTATGTATGGAAAGAGATAAAACAAAAGAGGGAAGAGGAACTAATCCTTTTACGCTGCCTGAAAAATTCAAGCAGGCTACAAGTCCGTTCCATATTGACGGATACGATTCAGCAATGTTAGAACAAAGAGCATATCTCAAACTTGATGACGAGATGCTCAAAATGGAATACAGAATAAATCAGTTAGAAGAGGACTTAATGATTATCAACGACGAAATTTTGGCAGCAATCAACATTGATGACAATTCTAGAAAAGAATTTTTGAAATCAAAAAAAGAAAAAATCCAAAAGGAATTGGATGAACTTAACAGCAAGTATTTTGATATTGGAGTTATGTCAAAGTTTACAACAATCTTAAGTTATATTTTCAGAAAAAAATCACCAAAAGAAAAAACTGTTTTTCAAAAAATTAAATACATAATTTCAAAATATATTTTTGCAACACTTTCAAAAAGACTAAACTTTACATTTAATCTAAAAGAATCTCTGTCAAAACTTGCAGATATCAACAGAAGTGTTGACGAATTAATAAGCCTTAGAATTCCTTTTGGCGGGCTTACAGGCAGATACGAAAAGCTTACAAGCTACATTAACAAAGCTAATGATATTCATGCTCAAATAGCACTCAATGTTAATAAATTTGAGGACAAAAAAGAACAGAAAAAACTTAATGCGGCAGGCGACATTCTTGATATAACTAAATAGGATACAATCCAATTAGCACATAAAAAGGAAAAGCACAAATTATTTTGTGCTTTTTTGTGTTTGGATTATAATTAACATAAGAGAATAAGGAGAAAATAATGAACGAACTTTTGAAAAAAAGTGCAACTGAGCAAAGAAAAGCTCTGTTAAATAAAGAAATTTCGGCAGTTGAACTTGTTAATGCAACTTACGACCGTATCAATGAAGTGGAAGATAAGGTTAAAGCATTCAATTCATTAACAAAAGATACTGCTTTAGAAACTGCAAAAAAAGTGGACGAAAAAATTGCGCATGGTGAAGAATTACCGCTTTTAGCAGGTATTCCGCTTGTTTTGAAAGATAACATGAACCTTGTAGGCTCAAAAACTACAGCCTCAAGTAAAATTTTGGAAAATTTTGTATCACCATATAACGCAACAATTACGGACAAATTATTGGATAATTTAGTTCCTATTATTGCAAAGGCAAACTTAGACGAATTTGCAATGGGTTCTTCAAACGAAAACTCTGCATTCGGCAAAGTTCACAATCCTTGGAACTTAAACAAAGTTCCAGGTGGTTCTTCCGGCGGTTCTGCCGCATCTGTTGCAGCTTGCGAAGCTACTTTATCATTAGGTTCTGATACAGGCGGAAGTATTCGTCTTCCTGCAAGTTTCTGTGGTATTGTAGGGATGAAACCTACTTATGGTCGTGTTTCAAGATATGGTTTAATCGCATTTGCTTCATCATTAGACCAAATTGGGCCTTTTGCAAGAACAATTGAAGATGCAGCAACGCTTTTACAAGTTATTTCAGGTTATGACCCTAAAGATTCAACATCAATTAACGCACCTGTTGAAGATTACACAAAATCTCTAAACAATGACATTAAAGGCAGAAAAATTGGTGTTATAAAAGAATTAATGGGCGAAGGTTTAACCGATGATGTTAGAAAAGCAGTTGAACTTGCAATAGAAACCTATAAACAACAAGGGGCCGAAATTGTTGAAGTTTCTTTACCAAATTTAAAATATTCAATAGGTATCTATTACATTCTTGCGACAGCAGAATGCAGTTCAAACTTAGCAAGATTTGACGGTGTTAAATACGGTTACAGATACCCTGATGCACAAAACTTGCTTGATATGTATACGAAAACTCGTGCAAACGGTTTTGGTCCTGAAGTAAAAAGAAGAATAATGCTTGGAACTTACGCATTATCTTCAGGTTACTATGATGCTTACTACAAAAAAGCTCAACAAATGAGAAGACTTGTTAAAGAAGATTTTGACAGAGTATTCCAAGAAGTTGATATATTAATCTCTCCAACTTGTCCAAATACAGCATTTGACATCGGAGCAAGAACAGAAGATCCTCTTGCAATGTATTTGACAGATATTGCAACCATTTCTGCTAACCTCGCTGGTATTCCGGGATTAAGTGTTCCCGCAGGATTTGATTCTGAGGGTATGCCAATCGGTTTACAAGTACTGGCACCTCAAATGAAAGAAGCAGATTTATTCAACTTCTCCTACAGATTTGAACAAGCACACGATTTTTATAAACAAATTGCAAATGTTTAATTAATTAACATAAAAAACAGGGGCAGATTTGAAAAATCCGCCCCTGTTTTTGTCTAAACTTAATGAACGTAAACATTCAATTTTTCTAATATTTCATCTAAAACTTTATCTGCTTCAGAATGCAATACTTGGCAAGTTCCGGCATTTCTGTGTCCGCCGCCGCCATATTCTGACATCAATTCAGCAACATTCAGCTGAGAAGTTCTGTTTATTACTGATTTACCAACAGCATATACAGTTTTTGTTTGGTCATTACCCATTATTTTATGAATAGATATATTGCATTCAGGGAATAATGTATAAACCATAAATCTGTTACCCACATGAACTTGTTCTTCGTCTTTGTAATTAACTAAAACAACTTTATCGTGAACTGTAGAACAACGTTTTAATTGTTTTATAAATGCTTCTTGTTCAACTCTGTAAAAATCAACTCTGGCTTTAACGTCCGGAGCATCAAGAATTTCTTGAATATCAGAAGTTGATTGAATAATATCAATAACATATCGCATGAAATCAAAATTGCTTAATCTGAATTTTGAATCATATCTTCCTAAACCTGTTCTTGGGTCTAACAAGTAGTTAAGCATTAACCAGCCTTTTGGATTTTGAATTTCCTCAACAGTTACATTTCCTGAATCAGCTCTATCAACACAGTCAAGCATTTCACCCCATTCTTTAGGGAACTTATCAGCACCGCCAAAATATTCATAAATAACTCTTGTTGCTGATTTCGCAACAGGGTTGATGATGTGGTTTGATTTTCTGTTATATGCCCTTACATCATCAGAGAAGTGATGGTCAAAAACAAAGTGTGCATTTTCGTTGTAAGGCAAGTTTGTAATTATATTACTATCTGTAACTTCAATTTTACCATCTTGCATATCCTTAGGGTGGCAAAATTCAATCTCATCAATAAGTCCGAATTTTTTCAATAGAGTTGCAGACATAATACCGTCAAGGTCTGCTCTTGTTAATAATTTGTACTTGTTCATTTTTTATCCTTTTCAACTACCTTTATTACTTTACTGCTTTTGCTATTTCGTTTGTTATATCAGCACCACCGTATAACACCATTCCTTTTGCTAAAACTAAATCATAACCTGCTTTTTTGGATTCATCTTGAATAGTCTTAGTAATAGATTTATCTATTTCTGCTAATTTTTTAGCATAATTTTTATCATTAGTATTTTTTATATACGCAATATCATTTTCGTATTTTTTTATAAGTTTTTGCTTTTTGTCTTTGTCTGTTTCTTTTGCTATTTCGTCTTGGGCTTTTTTAATTGTATTTTTCAATTCTTCTGATTTTTTAACCTGCTCATCTTTTAAAACATTCACTTGCTTAGAATTAGCAACTAATTTTTGTATGTCAACGACACCTACTTTAAAATTTGCAGGAACATTTGACATAGCAAAATTATTTGTACAAATACCTAATGCAAAAGCAAAAACTGCAATTACTAAAATTTTTTTGTCCATATTCTCTCCTGTAAAACACTACAATTATTATGCGTTTAATAATAATATAAAAGCTTTTAAAAGTCCATTGCTATATAAGGTTAATTTACAAAACGGCTCGGCTTAAGCCGAGCCGTCAAAACATTATAAATATTTTTCAATATTGTTGATAATAGTTGATTTAGGCATTAAACCAACCATTCTCTCAACTGCCTTACCATCTTTAAACACTAGTAAAGAAGGTAAACCACTAACAGAATGTTCTTTAACCGTTTCTTTATTTTCTTCCGCATTAACCTTAACAACTTTTAACTTGCCTTCATAATTCTGAGCTATTTCATCCAAAACAGGTGTTAATTTTTTACAAGGTCCACACCAAGTTGCCCAAAAATCTACCAAAACAAGTGTTGATGATTGTAAAACCTCTTGTTCAAATGTTGAATCAGTAACTTCTAATGCATTAGACATGACAAATCTCCTTATTTCCTTTATTTATTCTAGCATATAAAATTTTTTTGTGCTATTATCTTAATGTATATTATGAAATTAGGATAATAATGGCTAGAAAAAAAGTTATAGAAATAGTTTTGGATACCGAAACTACGGGATTGGATTACACAAAAGAAAGAATGGTAGAGTTTGCCGGTGTTAGACTTGAAAACGGCAAAATAAAAGATGAGTTTCAAACGTTGATTAATCCGCAGCAGCATATTAGAAAATCATCAATAGCAATTCACGGAATAACGCAGGAAATGGTTGAAGATGCTCCGACAGAAGCGGAAGCTATGCCAAAAATTCTTGAATTTATCGGGGATTATCCAATTGTTGCGCATAATGCTATCTTTGATTATTCATATCTTAATGAGGCTAGTCTCAGAACAACTGGTAATCCTATAAAAAATGAACGTATTGATACACAATACATGTTCAAAGAAATATATCCGGAAATGGAATCTCATGGTTTGGATGCCTTAACCAAAAAATTTGATGTTGAACTTGTTAACCACCATAGAGCAATGGCTGATGCTATGAGTTTGGCTCTGGCATACCCTAAACTAAAAAAATTATATTTGCAAAAATATGATTGGGAAAATAAACAACTTGAAAATATTGAATATCTTTTTGAAAGATTTTTGCGTATTCAACAAAGTGTAAATACAATGCAGGCTGAATTACAAGATTTGAAATCAGTATTTAAACTGTATTTTGAACTCGGAGGAAAACCTATTACCGCACAAAATGGAGATACGCTTACATATCAATCAAAACAATCGTTCCAATACGATTTTGAAGATGTAAAAGAAGTTTTAGAAGAACTGGGAGCTTTAAATAAAGCAGTAAAACTTAATTGCGGTTTTGTCGATAGACTATGTAACGGTTTTAATTTAGAAGAATGCCAACGTGAAACAATTAGAAACGCTAGAAAAGAAATTACAGAAAACAGAAATGTTCAAATTATAAAGGCAGGAAAATAATAATGGCTAATTTTATAATAGATTTTTTCAAAGAACCTCCTATAAAAGAAGAAATTCAAGATAAAGAAAAAGTTGATAAATTATATAGACATTGGACTTGGAGAATATTTATTTCCTGTTATTTGGCATATATTATTGCTCACTTATGCCGTAAAAATATTGCGGTAGCTTTGCCATTTATCGGTCAAGACTTAGGTTATACAAATACTCAGCTTGGTATTTTAGGTTCTTCTCTTTATATGACTTATGGTATAGGTAAATTTTGTAACGGTATTTTAGCCGACAGAAGTAACGTAAGAACATTTTTACCTACAGCAATGATAATATCTGCAATTGCAAACTTATGTTTTGCTTTTAGTGCAGTGTTTATTACTCCCGGACACGTTTCTTTCTTCGGACTGCCATCTGCAACAATTCTTTTATGGATTTTGACTTTCTTTTGGGGAGCAAACGGCTGGTTTCAATCAATGATTTTCCCGCCTATTGCAAAAGCTCTTTCTTATTGGCTTTCAAAATCCGAACGTGCAACAAAATGGTCTATATGGTCAACTTCTCACCAACTTGGTGTATTTGTTACCGTAATGCTTTCAGGTGTTTTAATCGGTAAATTAGGCTGGAAAATGGCATTTGGCATTGAAGCCCTTATACTTACTATAACAGGTTTAATTTTATTTTGGGCATTAAGAGATAAACCTCAATCAATGGGCCTGCCGGATATTGATGTTTACAGAAACGAACCTATTGAAGAAAAAAAAGAAGCTGAAATTCAAAAAATGTCTTATTTTGAAATGTTCAGAAAATTCATTGTATGTAACAAAATTCTTTGGTTATTGTCAATAGCTTATGCTTTTGTATATGTAATTCGTTTTGGTACAGAAGATTGGTTTGTAAAATATTTAATGGAATATAAAGGTGATACTCTTGCAATAGCTACGGCAAAATTAAGTTCACTTGCCGTTGTAGGTTCAGTTGGAGCTATTGCGGCTGGTTGGCTTTCTGACCGTTCAAAATCCGGAAACAGAATACCTATAAACATTTATTTCTTTATGGGATTAGGAACTTGTATTTTCTTATTTCATATCAATAAAATTGATGCATTTGATTATATTTTAGCTGCTTTAATAGGTGCATTTACAGCAGGTCCTCAATTATTATTGGGTGGTGTTTGTGCATTAGAAGCTACATCTAAACAAGTTGCATCCGCAGCTTTAGGTTTTGCAGGTATGTTTGGATATGTTGGAGCTGTACTTTCTGCCTCAGGAACGGGTTTCATGATTGATACTTTCCAAGCTAAATTCAATAATGGCTGGTTAGGTGCAATTATATTTTGGATTTCATCAGCTGTTATCGGCATAATAATGTGTTTAATCATTTTGGCTTACAGTTCACATCAAGCGAAAAAAACACAACTTGCAACTGCCGATGTAAAATCTGAAGAACAAGAAACCGTTAAACAGTAGGAGTTTTTATGAAAAAATTATTTGTAATTTCAGGCTCATCAGGTGTCGGAAAAGGTACTGTTATAAAAAGATTTCTTGAAAAAAATCCTGATTTTAAATTATCTGTTTCTTGCACAACCCGTGCAAAACGCCCAGGTGAAGAACACGGTGTAAACTATTACTACTTAACTCGTGAAGAATTTATGCAATCTGTTGAAAAAGGTGAATTTTTAGAATGGGCAGAATTTTCAGGAAATTGTTATGGAACGAGCAAAAAATTCGTTGAACAAGGCTTAAAAAGCGATGAAAATATTTTACTTGAAATAGATACTCAAGGTGCTTTACAAGTAAAAGAAAAAATGGATAATGCTGTTTTAATTTTTATTATGCCTCCATCTTTTGAAGAACTGGAAAAACGTCTGAGAGGCAGAGGTACAGAAACAGAAGATGCAATACAAAAACGTTTAAATACCGTAAAAGCAGAAATGGAAAATGCAAAACATTTTCATTACAATGTTGTAAATGATGAAATTGACAGGGCTGTTGAAGAAATAGAAACTATTATTAAAAATGAACAAATATGATTTGGTTAACATAATTGAAAATTTTGCACACATTGAGCTTCAAGAAAAATGGGATTGCTCAGGTTGGCTTGTTGAAACACAACGTAACGATGTAAAAAAAGTTATGATATCATTAACTGTTACACCAGACGTATATAAGCAAGCCATTGATAAAAATTGTGATATGATAATCTCCCATCATCCGCTATTTTCAGTTCCAATAAAATTTTCAAATATTGATATTTATTGCGCACATACAAATATGGATAAAACTCTTGGCGGTACGACAGACACTTTTGTTGAAGCAATTGGCTTAGTTGCACACCCTTGCGGAGAATTTTTAAGAATATTTGATGGTGAAATATCTGTTAAAGAATTAGTATCAAAAATAAAAAAAATATCACCAAATGCAAGAATTGTAAACAATAACAATGTTCAAAAAATTTCAAAAATTGCATTTTGTGCAGGTTCAGGAATGGATTTGTATAATGAAGTAATAGAAAATGGCTGCGATTGTTTCGTAACAGGGGATTTAAAATACCACAGCGCAGTTGAATCCAACATCATTATTATTGATGCAGGACATTTTGAAACAGAAATATTGATAAAAAAAGTTTTTCAAGGTTTAATAAAGGAAAAAGTTGAGGTTATAATTGCAGATGAAAAATCACCTTTTCAAAATATTTAGCTTAATAGTAATAATATTGGTATCAACAAGTGCTGTTTTTGCATACCAAACGTTGGCATTTGATTTTCCAAACGGAGCAGGCAACTGGCATGTTGCTTACCACAGAAAGCTCGCAAATGAAACTATAGTCCAATATGTTCCTTTAGGTGAAAATTATACTCAATGGAGTCAAACTTTTATAATTCACGCTTACCACAATGCACAAGCGAGAAATTCTTTAACTTTTTTAAGAAGATTAACAGCTCAATTGGAAACAGTTAATGATTACGCTAAATACCAATATGAAAGAATAACTCCAAATGATGCTATTGCTACAAGGTGCGTAGTCGGCAATGCCAGAATGAATGCTCAATGCGATATATATAGAGCAATGCAATCTTTCGACGGATATATTACTGTTCAATATATAAACAGAAGTTTAGAGGATTTTAAATACGTTTACATAAAATGGCTTGATGCTGTAAGAGAAGCAAAACCTTATCAAGCCGAATTTAGAAACGACAGATATTTAAGCAAAGATACCCTTGAATTGTAATTGTATATGGAAAAAAG